>Ga0123340_1002659_pt1 | contig 16302 bp, 13 predicted proteins | sample SirMexnodulemix_FD_89961 | JGI IMG/M metagenome (GOLD analysis project Ga0123340, IMG submission 89961) | Root nodule microbial communities of legume samples collected from Mexico - Siratro Mexico nodule mix | ecosystem: Host-associated > Plants > Roots > Nodule | place: Mexico: Nepantla... | reverse complement strand
GAATTTACATTATAATAGTATTTGTATAACTAAAAAATTCTTATAAATAACTAAATATGCTCTCATGAATATTAGTAAAAAATTTTAATGACAGAGGTGGGTGGGTCCTTCCATCTTATGGACGCTCCACAAACTTCTTCCAACTTATCCGCACATTGGTTGCTTGCATGTAATTTGCTAATTTCTGGAGTATATTGTTTGCATTTTTATAGAATAAATCAAATTTCTTTAATTATTATTCTTTACTTTTTCGAGGACAGAGGTTCACCCATCTTTACGAAAGTTTTTCTTTTTCAAGGATTTGAGTGAGTAGAAAATATTTTGATTTAAAAATAAGCTAAGCTAACATAAATATACTACAAAATTTAAAATTAATCACGATTTCAATAATTATTTCCTAATTAACCTTCTAATCACATTCCTCTCGCCAAACCCGGAAAAGAAAACTCGCCGGACGGCTAGCCATTTGGAGCTTCCATAGATTTTTGACAAATTTTGGACGCGTCATGATTAGTCATTGATGTGTTTTTAATTTTGAAAATTACAATTAAAATAATTAAATATAGTGCATGGGTATTAAACTCTTTTCACATTCAAATTAAACTAAATCCTTTTCTCTCTCGGTTCGTTCTTCGTGGAAGCGTGTGTTGGTGTTGGTAGTGGTGCGTACGCTTTTTCATCGTGATCAATCAACGATCCGTGGCTGTGCTCGTCGTCTCCGAAGCGATCAATCAAGCGTGAGAGGGCGGCGGAGCAAAGCAAACATGTCTATGTCCGATTCCGATTCCTCCTCTTATCTCAGCGATTGCAAAAGTTTCAAGCTAATTAGCCGCGAGCGTAAGCCCTCTTTTCTCCTCATAATTTTTGTCTGTTACGTTACTCATCAATGATTTGTCACGCCTTTTCGACTTGTGGCATTTCGTTACTATTTTCAACAAAATCTTAGTGTTCAAGTTTGTTATTATCGTCTCTGGCGCGTGGTTTCTACTGCTCTATCTTTTATCAGCTACATGATAAGCACGTTAGGGTAACTAGCTTATGGTTTCGTGCGTTGAGTTTGGACTTTGGAGTGTGGCTTTTAGGTGCATATGGTTGGAATGGAGCGATTGAGTTTTCTGGATGATTTTGGTTCCGTTGCCTATTCCGTGGGTGCTCAGCTTATGATTATTTCAGAGTGGTGTCATTTGTATGCTCCGCGATGGAAATTTCATTGCATGCCTTGATCAATTTTGATGCAGACACTATTTCAATAGCATGTTCCGTCATAATCTATCTAGAGAATTAAGTTAGATATTCGTGTACCTGGTGTAATGAATGACTTCATCTTTGTCTTTGCATTATTGAGAGAATTCCTTCCCAAAGGTGTAAGAGAAAACACCACTGAGAGAAACTCTGCCTTTTATCTCACAAGCGTACATTCAGTGTATCATATTCACATAGGAAGCTCAGTTACTTAAGTTCAGCATTTAAGTACCAGGATATCAATTTCTGATAAGTATTATTCAATAATCTAATAATATTATATAATCAAATAACGTCAATTCACAAAACAAAAAAGATAAATTCAGCATAGCAATCAAAATGCATGTATTCCTCCCTCCCGTCCCTTTGTTCCATAGGTTATATTTTTGTAATTCACTTTGTTTTTTTCAATTACATCTTTTGTCTAAGTAAATAGAAAGAAAAAGAAGAGGGAAAGTTGCACGATGGATGAAATCAATCCAAATCATTTAATAGTTATTTAAAGACTCATCAGATCAATATGTTACTGTACATGCCACGACAAGTTCTCTACAGTTAGTATTTAGAATTTAGCATGATAGCCAAATTCAATGTGGCACTGTTTTGTAATATGGAATTGCTTATTTTTGGATATATTTCCTAACCTTTTGCTAGTATTGCAATCTTTATGGTTTTCCTCTTGTTCCTTTTAAATTTTAATTGGTTATGATCAGATAAACTTGTTTAATTTCTGTTTACTGACTTATTTACAGGATTATTACATGAAATGCTGAGGTCAACAAAAACAGGGGATTCTAAATCAACTTGGAAGGTATATATGATGTTATTTAGTTAAATGAATCCTACCTTGTTTCATTTATCTATCCTTTGGGTACAGAAGGAATGAAGGACCCACCCTTCTGTATTATTTATTTAAAGTTTGTAGTCTACACTCAATTATATACTTCACATTACATGTGTAAAGCGCTTGCTTAATTCATTGGAACTGGGATCATCATGTGTAGTATTTCATCAGTTCTCTCTAGATATCTATAATAGTATGCACTATACTTTATGGGCTAGATTCCATACAGTAAATACAGGTAAGATACACAATGCATGTTGTAGCCCCAAGTATAAATGCAACTGGCATAGCTGTAGCTCCAGGTATAAACATATTTTACATCTGAATGAAGCATTGAAAGTAATTAAAGAAACTAAGTACAAGGAAAAAGTTGAATTTCTTGATTACCATCTCATACTGGTTCATGGGTTACTTGCCTGCAGGTACTAATAATGGACAAACTTACTGTAAAGATAATGTCTCACTCGTGCAAGATGACTGATATCACCGATGAAGGTGTTTCATGTAAGCAATCATTTTTATTTATACTAAAACCATTGAGTCGTTTTTCCCATAATTTTCTCTTATTTTAGTATGCCATGTTGTAACCTCAAATTTCCAAAGCAGGGTAATTATTCGCATCCCATCCTCTTATTAACTCTTCCGAAAAGACCATAGGAGTATGTTTGGCATCCATTTTGTCTTCGAGAATTAAATATTCTCAAGAGTTTGATGCTGGTTTTCTTCGTTTTGAATACTAATTAATTGTTTTCACACTGACTAAACTTGAACTGACCATGTTTATTAGCATGTCCTTGGTATGTCAGAAGTTTTAGTACGTTCTAATTGTTCTATTAAAATGAATAATTTTCATAAATATTAATAATTTAATATTGAATTCAGTCCATATGGCAATAGAAGGAAATTAACATTTGTTGTGGGTTTTGTACAATTAGTTTTATTTCTTGTATAAAGAGTGAGCCTTTGCAGAATATAAGGATGCTGCATTGTGACCTCGTCTTCATAGGTTCTAGTTGTGGAAATAGCCCCTGTGCTCACCTAAGTGAGTAGGCTAGTAGCAGATTAGGTTGTTTTGTTTTTAGAGGAGGCATAAATGTAGATAATTTTATATATAGATTACTTAAAACCCACTACACAAATCTACTGCAAGCATTTTTAAATTACCAATTATCTTGTTTGCTTTTGTCTTGTTTTATGGATTTGTTAAAGATGCCGTATCCTCTTTTGCTCATTCTTTATTACTACTAATTTTATCAATATAAAACTCAAAACTATATAATAAAGTAGAACAACTTTATGCATTGATTTATAATCACCTTTACAAAGTAAGGTTATTTACATGATGGTGGGAGCCTCGTCATTAGGCCTCCAATTTTTAATTTCTTTGTTGTATGTTGTGAAACTTTGCTTCTCTTTTTGTAGTGGTTGAAGACATATACAAGCGAAGACAGCCATTGCCCTCCATGGATGCCATATATTTCATCCAGCCAACCAGAGAGAAGTAATATATCGGCTCTTTGTTTTTGGTCGTATTGTAATGCAATCTGTTGTTAAGTATGTAACTAAGTCATGGTAAATATGTAGTTTACACAAAGCATTTTGTAAATCTATAATTTGTTGCTTTTCTTCTAACTTTATTTGCTTCGACCTCTTAAATTCTCTATCAATTAGCTTCCCTTTTGTTTTGGTTTTATTAAGCTGTTTATTTAATTCAACCTTATGTTTACTTTCAAAGATGTCATGAATTATTTAAGTACTTTTTATTTGTATTACTTTTTGCCGAGTACAATTTACGTGATGATGCATTAGTTTGTATCTGTCTCCCCGAGTTATTCATTTATAATTTAATTTGGTGAGTAATTAGTATGCTGCATCCGATGACCATGGAACAATCTCATTTAGCTTTTTGTGGAATTTAGTTATCATTCCTTTTTGATTTGGGTCCATATTTAGTGATTTTCTCTCCATTTTTATTTGCAGTGTAATTATGTGTTTGTCAGACATGTCTGGAAGGACGCCCTTATACAGGAAGTACGTGGTGGTCATTATAATATCTCCCTTGTCTGTTATTCATCATGGCTTCAACAACTTATTTATTTTCAAGTCTGTTTCTGTTATCTTGTAGGGCATTTATTTTCTTCAGTTCAAGTATTTCCAGAGAATTAGTTATGGATATTAAGAAAGATACGAAGTTGTTGTCTCGATTAGGTGCACTGAGAGAGGTGAACATGTTTTTCGTTTCCAAGTTATGTTGTGCTTGAATTCATAATTGTGCCCAATTGACATTTCTTTTGTGCTGTCCCCCCTCATTTGGATGACACATGCAGATGAATTTGGAGTATTTTCCCATAGACAGTCAGGTCAGTGGCTGCCCACTTGTACTTCAATTTATTTCATCTTCCATCTATAATATGTCACTTTTTTTTTATTATGAATGTAATCATATTCCTGAAGCTTTGGTTTTTAACCGTGCCAAATAGCATTATGTTACCAGGCAGGTTGATAATAAATCTCAAAACTTACGGCATGTAGAAGTGTTACTTGTTTTGGTTCAGTTCCACACAGCCATGAAATTAGTTTCAAGTTATGAATCAAAATTTCCTTTCCGTTAAATTAATTAGAATCTATTGGCTGTTGAAGGAAATCTTCCCCAGGTATAAACCAAGAATGTGCTTGAAAAGACTGAATAGACTTAGCTTGCAATCTACGCTGAATTTGCAGATTTAGAAGTTTGATGTAGAATAAATTTAAGTGGCATCCAAGAAATAAAAATTTAACAACCAGTATGAAGATTAGGAAGTCCATCTTTGCAAATGGGCAATTTTGACCATTCATGTGTGTCTTCTATAATATTTAGGAACTCAGCATTCATGAACTGGGTTGTTGAGATCTTTCCTTTTTGAAAATCAATTTCCAATTATGCTTGTTAGGAATTCTTTATTATTTTTTAATGCCATCATCATTCCATTAATGGATGCTTTCTATTTTTTTTTTGTCATGTTAATACAGGGTTTCATCACAAATAATGAAAGGGCGTTAGAGGAACTATTTGGGGATGAAGAGAATAATTATAGAGGTGTTACATGTTTGAATGTGATGGCAAAACGAATTGCTACAGTTTTTGCATCTTTAAGAGTATGTGAATAGTGATCTTTGACAAGGATACAAAAAGTTGTCATTGTTTTATAATTTTTCAAACATGTAATTATGAAGTCTTACGAAAGCATGTAAATATCTTTTAAGGAATATCCTTCTGTTCGCTTTCGTGCTGCCAAGTCCCTAGATGCAACCACAATGACTACTTTCCGTGATCTTATACCTACAAAGCTTGCTGCTGGAGTATGGGACTGCCTTATGAAATATAAAAAATGTATACCTAATTTTCCTCAGACAGAGACCTGTGAATTGCTAATTCTTGACAGATCTATTGATCAGGTATCTTAGCTCCATTTTTTGGTCATCAACTTCCAAGATTTTATTGACTCATGTTGTTTACATTGAGGATATTGTTCCAACTTTGTAGATAGCTCCTGTGATACATGAATGGACTTATGATGCCATGTGTCATGATTTGCTGAACATGGAGGGAAATAAATATGTTCACGACGTAACATCCACAATTTCCCCTTCTCTTCTCACTCTGAATTTTTTGTGTCAACTCACGTGCCTAAACACAATTCTACTGTATTTTCAAGGCTCCTGGCAAATCCGATGGTCCACCAGAGAGGAAAGAGGTTCTTTTGGAGGATCATGATCCTATATGGCTTGAACTTCGCCATGCTCATATTGCAGATGTACGTCCTGCTTTTATGCCTTCATGACTAAACTATATTTAAGCGACATGAATATCTTCTGATGTTGATGACCATGCCAGGCTAGTGAACGGCTGCATGAGAAGATGACCAACTTCATTTCAAAGAACAAAGCTGCACAAATACAACATGGTTCAAAGTGAGTGATTATTATCTTTTGATTTCTCAGCAATGGCATTGTTAAATAAGAGGATTATTGATGCTGAACTTAATGGTTTAGTCATTATCAGACATTAATTATTTGCCTAATTTTTTTAATTTGTAGATTTTCTTTTATGTGAATGTATGGTTTGACTCAGTTATATTCCACACTGCGATATGAAATTGACACTTTGCCCATTCATGGTTTGCTCCGATATTACATATTTATGTACTCAAGTTTTATCATCCATTTTGCAACTGCTATTTATCTTTGAGAAGACTTCCAACACTTTCCCTCCTGGTTTGAACCATGAGGATGAGTCAAAGGAGCAACTCATTGATGGAAAAATGTTGATTTTTTGTTCCATGGAACAAATTAATTTGGATCAAACTATAGTCGTGAAACTGAAGTTAAATTTAGCTTCCACTGCTGCTTATGTGGTTTAATATAATTTAAAGGAAAAAAATTTGAGGCCTGCTTTATGATAGTAAAGCAAAAAACCATTTGAAGCCACTTTTGTATTTACCATGGGGGACAAGTAGAACATGGGTTAAACTACTGGGTGGGATACTGTAATTACCCTTCATAAGAGAATCTGAATTTAATATCCATCATGGATATTTTAGTTTTTATGCTCAACATAGTATGATCAATTCCTCATCTTTAATATTGGCCATGTTGGAAAGAAACTTTGTTCCCCTGGATGGTGAGTCAATAATTTTGTTTATCTGTGGCTATTGGATATTTTTTCTTTCTCTAACCTCCACTTGCTACTTGAACTGTCACAAATATCTTAGTTGCATGCCATGTCTACTTAGTGTATGTCCTGCATAGTGTATGTTAATCAGTTTGAGCTTCTTTAGCTGCCTGGTTTAAATGTAGCATAGATGTTCAAGCTCACCTTTATCCTCCTACTTGATCATCCAGTAAGACATTCAGCTTTTGGGGAAGATTTTGCCGTAGTAGTTAAATTTTTTAGCACTTACTTTGGGAGGTAATTTTTTATTAAAAAAATACTTTTATTTACCCCTGGGATTTATTCTTAAAGGATTGCAAGGATGCCATGTAATGTTTTAAACTCCCTGTTTTCTATTGAATCATTTAAAACCAGTGCTTTTGTGTAAATTATTTAAGTCCTTGATTGGTAATTAAAGTTATATTTTTGCTGTTTAGCGATGCCTAGATTTGCTGTTTGGTGAAAGTGTTTATCTATTCATCTAGTTTTCATCACAACAAAAATTATTTAACTGTGTCGTATGTATAGAGGTAGCGGTGATATGTCAACAAGGGACATACAGAAGATGGTTCAAGCACTTCCACAATACAGTGAACAAATTGACAAGCTCTCCCTCCATATAGAGGTAGTTCTTTTGTAATACAATTCTTATACTGCTTGTTTTTCTTATAATGATTATTTGATATGGTTTGCACAAATAAATGTGCTCTCTGTACTATGATGATGCTGCCTAGAAGAGGTGTTCTACAGTTAGAATTTGTCCTCTAGGAAAAGTCGTTCTGTAATCTGGTAAGGCCAGATTTTGAATTGCCTGATTGGGTAATCATTTTAGTTCTGTTATCCCTTTTCATGACCTCCCTGCTTAATTATGCAATATTATTGCTTCTGTCATGATTCTTTCTGATAGATGATAGAATAAATGAGATTTTGCCCTTGAGTCTGTTAGATATTTCTGAAAGTTAATTATTTTTTTTTAGAGTTGATTAAGATAAAAGTTAATTGTGTCAGTGGATATAATAAGGTTAAATTAATTTCAGGTCATGACTGATTAAAAACTACTATCAATTTTTGATAAACTTATAGGATAAAAAAGGAATCAAACTTCTCTAGTGAAATTAACTTTTGTACCTTTACTTTTGAATAAGTTATATCGGAAGGCTTCTCAAAAGTTGAGGTGAATAGGTTTATTGACTTAGGGGGGAAGTTTAATCATATTGTCTTCTTGTTTTCTTCTCCTGTAGCTGCTATTTGAAAAAATTATCCAAACTAACTTTATTCTACATGTCCCTGTATGCTTGATGGTACCTGAATCCAGTGTATCATTTGTTTCATATGGCTTACAGGGAACCAACTGATTTAAAAACATTGATTAGAACATATTTACAGTTTTAGTGGATAAGGGGGCTGTTAAACCCTCAAGTATATAGGGACTTGTAGAATAATATAACCATTAAATAAGACAGTGAATCTGATTATCATCTGGGTGCCAATTTCCGCGTAGATATAAACAATAGCTTCTTCATACAGATTGCAGGAAAGATTAACAGAATCATCAGGGAGTCAGGATTACGGGAACTTGGCCAGCTGGAGCAAGATCTTGTTTTCGGAGATGCAACAACAAAAGATGTGATCAAATTTTTTACCACAAAAGAAGTAAGAAATTCCAACAGGGAAAAGAAATTAGGTTCCATGTACCTAGTCAATGCTTATTTCGAAACGAGAAAACTTTTCAGTATTAGATGAGTTGTGTAATTAGACATGCAACTTTTGCTCTGTTTCGTCTTTTAAATTTCATATAAATGATGCATTTGTGCAGGATATAACCCATGAAAATAAGTTGCGCCTGTTAATGATTCTTGCATCTATTTATCCTGAGAAATTTGAGGGAGAAAAGGGCATGAATTTGATGAGGGTATGGTTTCTTTCTTACTGGCTACAACTCTAATTTCCACTTTCTGTTCATTTTTTATTTTAAAGATATGCTATTAAATAGACTATTCCTAACAACTGCAATGATGTTATCCAATTTTGACCTTATGTGCTTCTCAGTTAGCAAAATTGACAGAAGAGGATATGAGTGTTGTGCATAATTTGAGAATGCTTGGGGGACAACCAGTTGCCAAAAAAAGTATGACATCTGCTTTTGGTCTTAAGTTTGAGATCCATAAGGTAATGGTAGTAATTTCTTGATGAACAAAATGTGGTTTTTCAACGTTACGTTTTGTATGAAAAGTGTTCTTTTAAGTTGTCAGAAGAAGCGCGCTGCAAGGAAAGAGCGTCCTGGCGAAGAAGAGAAATGGCAGTTATCACGCTTTTATCCAATAATAGAGGTACAAATTGGGTTGATATCTGCATAGAATATGCATTCGTTCACTGATGACAATTCCACCGATTGGATAGCATTAAAATAAAACTCGAGCAGTAACAATTTCAACGAGAGTATACTTCATTCCCACTCTGTCGTTTTAACTATACTTCTCGCAGCAAATATGTGAAATAAGCAGACAGCTATTTACTATTCTTTCTTTATATAATTATGATTGTGCGATGTAAAGAAAAACAAGGCAAACTCCATTTTCCATATGCTGACCTATGTTTAATTTATAACAATCTCTCTATTATGATCCTCGAATGTGATGACTGGATTTTTATTCAGGAAATCATTGAAAAACTATCGAGAAATGAATTATCAAAGGAGGATTATCCATGTTTGAATGATCCAAGTCCATCTTACCACGGCTCACCTTATTCTGGGCCTGTAAACCAAAACCCTCACTCGATGAGATCAAGACGAACACCAACTTGGGCAAGACCGCGAGGTTCTGAAGATGGATATTCAAGGTATAATTTTCTTTCCTCATTAGTAACCAGTAATCTAATTGCTTCTGATGAGATTAGTTTGTTTTTCCCTTTGGCTCTCTGGTTGGTTATTATTGCCCTCACTGAGTTGTGTAGAGACTTGTTTCAGCTTGCTATTATTGTAGATAATATGTTGAAATACCCGTCTCTGTTGAATTTGTCAATCCCTATGTGACTTTCTCACGTGTAAATTTTATATTTTCTTGATGGCACACAGCGATTCGGTGCTTAGACATGCATCGAGTGATTTCAGGAGGGTGGGGCAACGAATCTTTGTATTCATTGTCGGGGGAGCAACCAGATCTGAGGTTTGATTTGCATATAAAATGAGCTTGTATCATTCATTATCACCCCCTTGCCCCTCTGTTTTTCTGGTCTGATGCGTTTTTAATTTGAATCCTCAGCTTAGGGTTTGCCATAAGCTTACAGAAAAGCTAAAGAGGGAGATTATTCTCGGTTCATCAAGTATTGATGATCCTGCACAATTTATTACGGTATTGAAGTTTTTATTTTTTATTTTTCAATGCAAAATGTAATGTGTTTCTTAACCGCGAATTGCCATAACCATTCTTCCGTGCTAATTTTCCTCTTTTTGCAGAAATTAAAGATGTTAACGGCGCATGAGCTTTCATTAGATGATATCCAGATATGATGTTAAGGACTTGAACTAGAAGATGAGCCTCCCCATACTTGTAAATTATATTTGTGTTGTAATCACATAGTTTAACCATCATGTCATTATTCTGTCAAAAAAAAAATCATGTTATTACAAATTATTTGGAAATTGGATATTGCAGACTAACATGAATAATCTTCATTGGTTACTGATCAGAATAACTAGTGAATAGACTTATTTAGACTAGAAACTAGCTAGAGAGCCTTTTGTTGTAAATAATAAATACTTTCAACTCACTGGATTGTTTTAATGTTGGAAAGTTTAAGTTTTGGGTTAAATTATACCGTCCATATTGTAAAAGAATAACAATAAAATGTTTCCAACTATTAATATGACGGTGAATTATTATATGAATAAGTCATGAATTTGTTCAAACATGTTTTTTTGGTTTTTACTTTATTTTTCTGCTGCTTAAAACACTACTCAATTCTCAATTTCGATATACTAAATATTAAAAGAGGCATTATTTTCTGTTACTGACCAAAAATCACTTTTACATCAAGCATTGCAAGGCAAAAAGTATCTACTACATTAATTGTAGCATTAGTAGTGAATAATTATTATGACATGGTAATAAGTAATAATAATTATGTTCTTAAGTGTTAATAATAATGATAATGATAATAATAAATCATAATTATAATCATTAGTTAAAAATAGCATTACTGCATTCAAGATTTAAAAAATAATTCGAGCTATTGTTATATATTATTATTAAAACTTATAAAAAAAATATTTTTAAAATATATGTTAATCAATCTTCTCTTTTGTACAATACATAAGATATTGAAAAATAAAATTTAATATTTATATTAATTTTAATCCATCTATTCTTAAAATATATAAATTATTATTTTTGCATTTGGAGTGTAATTTATAATGAGTGAAAGTAATATTAAAAAAAATACAGATTGGAAATTTGTAAGGAAGAGGAAGAAGAGATAATCTTATACTAATCAATTATCTTTATTACTTTTTCTACTGTGGTATTAGTATAATATTAAATTTTTCTAAATATAGTTAAGGAGGGAACAATAACGTCATAGGATGAAAATATCTAATTACATAGATATAAATGTCTCCCAAAAATATTAGAAACAATGCTACATATTTTTTCAAATATTAAAATATTTTTCAAACTAGCCTCTCAAAGCAAAAAGTAGATATGATCGCTGGGACTAAATATATGAATTTTCATTATTTTAAAAACTAAGTAAGTTAACTACTTTAAAAGACTATTAATACAAAAAAGATAGTACTTCAAAAACAAAATTAATGGTTTATTCTTTCTTCCCATAAAAATTATTCTGAAAGTCACGTCACCTTGAAAACACAAAACAAATCAAGAATTGTTTCAAAAATTGGAGAACTTAAAAAATGTCAAATAAGTATTATTTTTAAGCGAGCTGTCCATACAGCAGGCTCCAAAGGAATTTCCCGCTCCATCGTTTAGTCAGCGATATTTTCTTGATGCATGCCCCTTTGCTAACTTCAACAATAACATGAGATGAATTACCAAAAAATTGAATTAAAAGTAAGACGAGAACAATTATATAGATCACTCACCTCAATGAAGAAAACTAGAGTATACCCTAAACCCTAAATCTCAAAATTACAGGCAGATTAGAAGATTAGAAGAATACTCCTGCTTCAAATATCATCGCCCAAACGATGAATGCAAAATGCTAACTACATACTCTTTAACAAACTTTTCTATACACTATTATTATTGACCAAGATTTATTGAAAATCATCAAATATTTTCTTATAATTTTATGGTTTCCAATAAATCTAAACCAAATAACAGTGTTAGAAAAAGTATCTTAAAGAGCGCAGTGCAATCATTCCTGGCTACATACATAATATGTCTAGCATGCTTCTTCAATCTTTAGGATCACAACTGCGTAGAACTTTCTCCTTTTGAGATAGCAAGTTTTCAGCCTTTCTCTTTTTAAGATCACGAACTAATTTATTGACATATGCAATGTATTTATCGACATCAAATTTTCTTTTGCAGCCTGCATAGTTCATATAACGAATTTTCCCAAAAATGGGTCGCTCCTTCCACCCCTGAAATGCATCATAAGAATGTAAATGCCAAATCTCGGAATTCTTGAAGAAAATTTAACAACTCTGCTAGGTTTTCATGTGATCAAGCAAACACCCATATCTCAGTTCATTCGATTTTCGGGAAGATAAAAAGGAAAGATAAAATCAATTCTGTTGAACAAGTAACAGCCTCCAGGAACAAAAACAATGTACCAAAACCACTCTTCCTCGACGTCTAAATTAAATTGTAACGAATGAGAACAATGCAATCGAACCTGATCATGAACCCCGCATATTGACCACATGCAGCCAACATAACCATTTGGATCTCTACCATCTAATTCATACTGCAGTCAGTCAAAATAGCGGTCATTTTCACAAATTCTAACAACCTTCATTTCATGAAATCACATATGTTTAACCAAAGTTATGCACGTTACCTTGTCATTTAAATATAGAGATATCTCAAGGGCTTCTTCAGGTCCTCGTGTCCACTCAAGTATCTTCTTTGCCCAATACATTCTGCACATGAAGTTTAATAATTGAGGAAACAAAATAAGGCTCCCCTTGGAAGCTAGCGTTATACTGCAAGAGATATGGTGAGTCGCTGATAAGATATCATACAGCATTATGCGAAATTGGTAATAAGATTCCACCAATGAAAGAGAATTCCAGGAAAAGACTAAGATAAAATATTTCTTAGATCTGAAGGATTTCAGCATATCTGTGAAGATATTCAGCATATGTTGTAGCCTTTTTAACGTAAGAAATCGTTCATACTATTTCTCTACCTTCACACATGCTACACACACAAAAACTAGGAAGTGGTATAACATCAGTTAGTAAATTTCATGACATACGTTATGAGTTGTGCTTTCCTTTTTCGGTCTATAATTAGCTTTCAAACAATGGCGATCATATTTTATTTAAATTTCTATTTTCGATGTACTGAAATCACTCTTTAATATGCACGACTCACATGTTTCATCTCTCTATAATGCAGGCTTATTAATCAAAGAGAACCTATAAAGAAAACCTGCATGGGAAAAACGAAAAGAGTTGATGGATTGTCTTCTTTGCATGACAACATGTATAACTTAGAATCAGAATGTGCAACGTAAGATACTTCGAAAAGCAACAAAAAGGAGACAAGAATTCATCAAGAAGCTACACACCGCATAAAACCGTGCATTTTCCCTTTGTGAACCATCTCCAGCTGAGAAGCATTCCAGAGCTGATGTTTGCGAGAAAACAGTATAACGAATATAAAACTTATTTAGGCAAATGACAACAAAAAAAACAAAAGATTTAGAAAAGCTGAAGCGTAACAACGCATCAAATATTAATATAGAGGCATTGAGAAACTTAGAACTTGGGAAGTAGTAAATTATTATGTGAAAGAAAGTGCAAGAATCTTTGAAGGTTTCAGGTTGTTCAGTTGAGAATATAATTATTATCCATGAAACGTTGGCTTACAGGATCAGCAGTCTGTGCCTTCTCCAGTTGCTCCCTCCTGAAAAAGTCCTAAAACTATTGGAGCTTGCAAGTAAACACAAACAATAGAGTTGGAAACAGAACAAAGTGACTCACGAGTAAATATGTTCACGCTTATCAGTGGCATGTTCGATTAAGGTGTTCTGAGCCCAACCCCATGCTCCTTTTATTGAATCATAATGGGGCTCGTAGAAGCAATAGTTATCAGCAAGCTCTCTCCGCACAATCAACTCCTCCAAGAAAGCATCAATTGCCTTTAGATCACAAGTTAACAACAGGAAGTTATACTAAACATGGGTATAAGTTGTTTATCTATTATCACCATTTTAGGGAAGAAAAGAACATCGAGAAACAGAAAGAATCTAGTGCAGGGCAAGTAAACAAACTTGAGGATGTGAATTTCGCCGCTTACGTGCTTCAAGAGCACATCGCTGAGCAGATATCTGTCCAAAATGCAGATAGGGAGATAAATCAGAAAGTGCATTGGGGTTGCACGGGTTGTTGCGATCTACGGCGTAACCTTTCAACCTTTTAGTCAAGAATCCATTTTCACTTCCCATCAACACTTCCCTTGCCGCAATTTCCCCCGGCTCACACCAATCAACTTCAGGAACCTCAGCTCCTCTCCTAGTAATTTGACAAAAACAATCATCAAGCCAGGGTCATCATATCCACATGATTTGATTAAGTGCATACAACACTAACCTTAACACATCAGCAATGAGATCATCCCAGTCAATGGAATGGTTCTCGGGAAGGACCCACTTCCTAGTTGGTAGATTTGCTTCGATGTCAGGGAAATCCACGAGATACTCAGAAAGCCTTTTGTTTATCTTTGTCCTGATTGTCTTAGCACTGTACTCCAATTTATCAGAGGCAACCCAAATTGGCACAACGTTGTGAGCGTCCACTTCATGCACCGCAACCGAATCGCTTACCCTCTTGCAAATCTCTTCCTTACACCTTCGTACTTCCCGCAACGGCGAGAAATCCGTTACCAAAAGCGAAGCTCCACATTCTCTAAGAAACTTCGGCACGGTCTCCTCCGCCTCTCCCTACAATAGAGTTTGAAAGTAGAAACAACATCTTGGAAGAGTTAAGACCTTATTTAGTTAAAGGTCTCTGACAAGAGGTATAATGATTCTTTCGAATGGAATGCAGCTAAACAACTTCTGCAGACGGAAAAGTGGTACATAAACTAATTCTAACTTAAGTTTCATTTGAGAGTTAAAAAGTTGATGGAGACCTAAATATTCTTTGAACAAACTATCCAAACAAAAGAGAAACTGGAATAACTGTGCAAGTTACCTGGAACAAGAAAAATGGAATTTGAAGAGTGTGTTGCATACGGTGGCACAATTGGCGCAAGCCCCTGAGCATGAACCCTAGATGACGGGATTTGGCGCCGAGAAAGCTGTGGAAGAGGTTGAAAACAACGGCAACGGGAACGTTGGCTTTGTTGGCCTCTGCAACGGCGTGAATCAGAGCCCAGTTGTCTCTCACCCGTTGATCTCTGAACATCCAGTACACGACGGGACCCGAACCCGCTTCTCCGGATGAACGGTTTTTCAGGGTCCGAACCCGACCTGCCTGAACCGTCATCGGCGACGCTAATTTGGAAGCCATCGTGTTCAACCGTGCGCCTCTACTCCACAAGTCTTGGAGGGAAATTCAACAGTTCTATGTGTGGTTTCAAACAAACCTACGTGGTTCCACTCTCTCTTTGCCACGTGTGCAATGCTATTTATTATTATTTTGTTTGCCATTGCACCTAGGCCCAAATCAAAGATGGATCTCAATCTTCAAGGCCCAGCCAAAAAAATACGATTGCATTGTTCTGGCCGAGAAATTTTGTTTTTATTCAATTAAGCTAAATATGTATATACGGGCATATAATTTTTATTCAATTTTTACATGAGAGCTAAAAAACTCTAATACTAAAAAAAAAAAAAATTAACTAGTAAATTTTAAATAAAAGATAGATTATTTATTTTAAAAGGTTTCTTTACCTTTTAATAAAAGTTGTCCGTTTTAATTTTGTCATAAATACAAATTAGGTTATTTTTTATTTTTTGTTAAGATTTTAGTGGAACCTTTTTTTTATAGTGTAACCTTTATTTTAGTCTTCTTTTAATTTTTTTTCTTGAAAAATCAACCAATTTTGTTAAGTGAGTTGAATCTTATTAATACAGTGGCCGACTATCGCTTACTATTTATATGTTACGCATCAATGCCATGTTAGTTAAAGTAGCTAAAAGTTTTGAGAAAAATTGACAAATAAAGTATTAAACAAAACCAATTTTGTTTTAACAATAAGTTTTTGAAAGTTCAAGAATATTTCCGTTAGAAAAATTATAAATTAAAAACTTTTTATTTATAAATTAAAATAATATTTATAATTATAAAGTATAAATTAAATTTTTCTTTTTCAAATTGTTAGTTCAAGTT
>Ga0123340_1002658_pt1 | contig 16308 bp, 6 predicted proteins | sample SirMexnodulemix_FD_89961 | JGI IMG/M metagenome (GOLD analysis project Ga0123340, IMG submission 89961) | Root nodule microbial communities of legume samples collected from Mexico - Siratro Mexico nodule mix | ecosystem: Host-associated > Plants > Roots > Nodule | place: Mexico: Nepantla... | reverse complement strand
ATTCTTTTAAGGATAATATAATTATTAAAAAGATAAAATTATATAATTATGAAGTAAAAGAGAAGAAAAAAAAATTAAATATCAAATTGTTGTATAAATGTATTAGATTTGATCTTCTGAATAATATTAAACAAAGAGTTTGGTTTCACTTTATAAAATAAAAAAAAGGTGAATTGGTCACTTTATTAAATATATAAAAAAAATTAGAGTAAATACGAGTGTCAAGGAGAAAATAAATGATTTTTCAAAATTTAAATTTGTTTTAATCCATTAAATTTGTTTACTTTTCATTCTTTACTTATAAAATTTAACAATTCTAATCTATGCAATTAAAAAAAAAATAACTTACTTTAATCCCTTCGTCCAAATTTCTTATACTTAAAAATTGTCAAGTAAATACTTGAAAATGAATATTATTGGATATTTAATGAAAAAAAATGCAAAAACATTGTGATATAAACCGGGTATGACTGTAAAAAAAATTAAATAACTGTTTAATAATATTTGGGACAAAGATGCTAAAAAATATTTTAAATTAAAAAACTGAAAAATTATTTTGGAGTTTCGAAAAATCAAATTTATTCATAAATTTGATTTACTAAAAGAATGTTTCAGTTTAAACCTTAATTACATAAAAGTTCTGTTTTGAAAAGGTTGTCCATGCCCATGTTGAGCGCGTGCGTTCACGCGTCCACCGTATTTTCCTCCTTTATCAGTCACTGTTGGAGCCCGAAGCTCGACCTCTCTTGCTATTCAATGGCCGCGTCGTCCTCTATTCGAATCGCTGTCGTCGGTGATGTGGTAAAGTAGCCTCTTCCCACTTTCCAAACTCAACTTTTTCTTCTTATGTTCGCTAATTTTGGGACAATGCGAATGACCTAATTTGGGGTTTTCTGAAGCATGATTACTGGAACTTTGAACAAGATTCCAAAGCACTGGAGTTCTTGCAGGTACTTTTCTCCATTCTCCTGTTTCCATTTTTGGTCCCTGTTAATGAAAAAGCTTATGCATATTCTGCTGCCAACCCACGTGCCATTTGATTCAATCCTCGTTGCGGTGGGGTTCTGTGGTCTACGTTCCCTTTCCTATTCCCTATCCCGTACTATTTACTCTTAGAAAATTGTGATAATTGTGATAAAAGATAATGTTATAGACAAGGATAATAATTCTGGTTATCCCACTAAAAGGGAAAAAAGCTGAGGCTGTTAGTTTTTCGTAGGGTGTTAGAAAATCTTACCTTGTTGTGAAATACAAATCTCGTTTCTAGTAGTACAAAGGAAAATGATTGTCACTTATTTGCTATTATTATTTTGGTCTTGGTTCTTAATAAACCTTATTTGGAAATTTTATTTTCCTGAAGCTGAAGTAACCCATGCAGGGACTCTTGCTTTCAAACCCTTAAACACAAATACTTAATAGAGGTTGCTACGAATGGAGGGATGTCTGTGTAATCTGCTGGAGATTGCTAAATTGGCTGTGTAGATAGGCATTCAGCGTTTTCGGATAGAAAACTAGTAGTGTTTTTGAGAACTTTTCTACTGAAAAACAAAAATATATTTCCATTATTAGAGAAGCTCTCAAAAGCACTTCTTACTTGTATCCAAACAAGCCCATTTTTTCAGGTTAACTTTATGTTTGATCAAAGTACAAATATTCTTAAACTCCTGTATTCTGCCACTTGGCCATAGAACAAGTAATAACAATGGAATGTGATCATTTTGGGATTGGTTCCATTCGCATCTAAACCATAATAATAAATAATCTAGGTCCCTATTTCTGGAGTCTAAGAGTCACTTGTAATCGTAAAACATGGTAATTGCGAAATTAACTGGTTAGTTGCTCTTATATGTAAAAGGTTGTGGAAGAAAGTTAGGTAAGATCAAATCTTGGTTACAGATTGAGAACAAAATGATAAAGGAAAAATTATAAGGAATTAAAACTAGAGGAATTAAAATAAGTAAGAAAATTTTTTTCTTGTCCTTTTTGCTCGGCATGAAATAAACAGGGGAAAGAAAATGAAGAGAAAGTTGTGATATTGCATATTCGTCTGTCATTAATTTCTGTTAAGTTGATGCAACTACTTAGCGTAGAATACTATAGACTTGTTTTCCTATATCTGATCCATCAATCTAATCTAGTCCTATGTTGAAGTGCAGCCAGATTTGGTGCTGTTTACAGGCAAGTTTCGCTGTTACTGCTGATCAACCTATTACATTACAGTGATTATTCTTAAACGCATTTAAGTGCCTGGGCTTCCTCTATGCCTATATTAATTTTTATTGAAATAGCTGGCGTACACCTATGAAAAACCAGTGTCCATGTTGAAAACTGAATGCCATGGCATTGATCTGTTTAACTTCTAAATAACCTAGGAGTATGGTTTGCATTAATAGCCAGAGACCAGTACAAATCAGCATGTGCCAAGTTTATGGCCTGTTAATTTATTTTTGTTGTATAACTGTTATGATTTATCTCTCTATTACTGTTTCCATGCTTTTTCAATTGTGACATTCAATCTTTAGGTGATTTCGGTGATGAAAATGTTGAAGTAGTTCGGAGCGTTGCAAATATTGAATTTGCTAAAGCAGTTATACTGGGAAACCACGATGCCTGGTTTACTAGACAGTTTTCTAAAAGGTGAAGTTTACAAGTTTGTTCCTGGAATCATTCTCTCTCTGTGTGTGTACTCTGTGGAAAAAGGTTGATGTTGTTTGCTTATTCCACTAGACTTAATGAAAATTTCATTTTAAAAATAGATAGAAAGCTAGGGAAATAAACTTTCAAATGCATGTGTACAATACATCTTTCACGTCCCACCACCCTGATAACAACATGCAAGCGCACATACACAAAGATAACCCATCTGTCCAATCTCTTTTACAGTACAAGGTTTTTAGTATGTCAAAAATATAATTTGTTTGAGTTTGTTGTGTACCCAGTAGGTGCTAGTTGCAAATGCTGATTTCTATTCAAATTGTAAACTAACACTCTGATTCAAATATTAGCCAGGAGAAGGATAGAGTTCAGCTTCAGCTAGAATGGTAAGCTTAATATCTATAAGGATTCAATTTATTCTGGGAAAAATTTCTCTGATCTATTAGTGTGACTCTGTGCATTTCAAAATCTTATGAATTAACTTTTGACAAAAGCATACTTGTTTCTGTTGATATACTTATATAATGCTATGCGTCAATTAACTTGTTCACAGGTTTAACGAAAGAAAATGGGCTAACTTTCATTGTCCATTAAATGTTTAAAAAAAGATTTTAAAATATCTATGATGACATTTTTATTGTTCCTCTATTTTCATATGCGTTTACTTATAATGCTTTTATTATTTATGGAGATCCTTAGAAAATTTATTGATAAATGAATCTATCAATCTAAATTCAGCCTTGGTGAGGATCATGTGGCTTATCGACGATCAGACTTCCCTCTAATAAAAGTAAGCGTTGTTGGTGGACGGCCATTTTCTTCTGGGGGTAAACCAATGTCACAGAAAAAGCTTCTTTCTGCAAGGTGTGTATTGTAATGAAGTAATCACAGACAATTCGATCCTCGATAGGCTCAAAATGTATTTAGTATTTTCAGCTTTCCACCTCAGTTTCTAGTGCCTACAAAAAAGAGTTAAGTTCACCAATTACCACTTTGCTCCCGTTACATTATCACCTCAAAAGAATGTTGTACTATCTTTCCAACAGTTAGTCGTAGTGTTAACTTTTGATGCTCTTAATGTATTTCTCTTACCCAATCTTACCTCCCCTTGCCTCGTTTGATTATCCATTATTGTGACAACAGATAATCCACAATAGAAATAGAGTTAGGAGGCCTTTTATGATTTGTCTAGGAGATCGTATATGTTTTTTTTACTATTACTAAAATTCCATTGTAGCTCGAAATCATTTTATCAGTTGAGCTTTATCATAGATATGGAGTCAAAGACATGAATGAGAGCGCTAAGAGAATCCAGAAAGCTGCTCTTGGCACACCAGATGATCATTTTCTTATATTACTTGCACATAATGGACCCACAGGTGACACATGACATTTCAATATTGTTATCAGCTCTGGTGGTGCTGCTAGTCTGTCACATCTAATACCCAGCCTGATGTTTCAATTTTAATTTTGTATAGGCCTTGGTTCTAATTTGAATGATATATGTGGAAAGGATTGGGATTTTGAGGGTAGTGGTGATTATGGTGACCCAGGTGATACTTACACTTCATAGCTTAGATTTTTATTAAAATATTATCTTTTTTTGGTTTTGCCACTCAGCAATAATGTCAACTGTCAAGGCCGTATTCACCCCTCCCCCTTATTATTTTTGAATAATAATTTTTTTCATTTCAAAGGCTTCTGTATGTTCTTCTGAATAATCATTTCTCTTTTAGTGGATCTGTACCTTAAGATGCCAATTGCCAAGAGTGACGGAGATAATGCAAACACAGCAAAACTGGGATACAGTTTTTATCTAGTTTAACGTGGATGTGTTTATATGACAGATCTAGCACACGCAATATCCTTGCTAAAAGAGAATGATCAAGTATCAGTTCCCTTGGTAGTGTTTGGTCACATGCACAAAGAGCTGGCATATGGCAACGGCTTTAGGAAAATGATTGTGGTTGGCGCTGATAACACCATATACTTGAATGGGGCAATTGTTCCTAGGGTCAAAAGGTTGGATGATGAAGACAAGAGAAGCTTAGACGAGGAAAGTGGTCTTTCCTCATCAGAGGCAAAAGGTACAAGAAGAGCCTTTACTTTAGTTGAGATTTCAGAAGGAAGAGTTGCTAAGATTGCAGAAAGTTGGGTCTCAGTTGTCGAAGATAGGACCACATTAGAAGAAGAGCACGTACTATTTGAGGTCAGCTAGGATCCTCATCCTCCACATTTAGGTTCCTGCCTCTGTCACAGGGATTTTAATGCGTAGATAAATACAGCCAAGGGTGAAAAATATGCATCGATACTCATTCCTTGTCCCGATGAATAACATTTAATGTTATTGTTAATAAATACTGTATAAACTAGTCGAATGGCATATGCTCTGATACTAATTCCTTACTTGTACCATTCAAATGTTAAGGGTTCGTGTCATTATTTTCTTCCTAGCATAGAGGACTGAACTCTTATTTGTTTTGGTTGTCCTTGCGCATTTGGGTCTATTGGATTGAATGATATGGGTGGGTCTATTGGACTGCACAGGCTGTTCCATTTGCCGTCATGGTGACTAATCTTTAAACTGGCACTGTCTGCATGTGGTGCCATTGTGTTGTCCAAATTATACTTCCTTTTGCAAGCACTCTAGACGGATTCTGCAGCTGATAGGTTTGGAGTACATCATTTTCAATTTTGCCTCTCTTTTTTTTCTGGACCCAATGAAAATTGCAGTGCTTTGGCAGATGGCTGTGATCCCATTTGGTCATGAAATGACTCCCCAGACTTTTAGCTCCAAAGTAAAGGTTAAAGAGGCTGTGATACTGAAGGTTGACCAAACTTTTAATGATTTGATGCTGGCTTGTTCCTCTTTTGATTATTTTTTTTTTTTCCTTCAAGGTTAAGAAAAAGTTTCATTCACATGAAAGAAATGACTCATTTCCTAGACTTCCTCGATTAACCTTGCTACTGGTGAATGACATATTACACGAATACCATTTACAATCATATACAGATTCCTTAATTGCTTATGTCATTTGTCAACACTAACCAAGCATCTTTCCCTTCTATATAATAATCTCTTTTTAAAGCTTTCCATTCTGCAAAAGTTTGCAGTAGTATTATTTGGCACTGTCTTTTCTGTTTTGCTTTCTTAAGGTTTGGTGCACCGAATTCCAAGCAGTCTGTGGGCTGTTTTTGACTCGTCTGCTTCCTTTACAGCCATTGGATAACAGAAAATAAAGTGAAAAAGAAAGCTTAAAGTAACTCCAAACACTTTCCTTGGTAAAACATTGAGTTGATTCTGACCCTGCTAAAAATTTCTAGTAGCTTTATTGTAAAATCTGGGGGCACCATTTTATAATTGTGTGGTGAACATGACAGCAAATACCCCACCCTATTGGCCTTATTTTAGTGTCCATACATAATTTGATAGGGAGCTCTAATTCATTGATCTCTACTCTACATGATTCTTCTCATCAATTTTGATATAGCATTAACACTATTCCTTCATTTATTAGAATTCCTACTTTTCTTCCCAGAGGCCCCTCCTCTTAAAGATTAGTCAATTAAGTTTCTCGTCACCTACCTATCTAGTTTTTCTACCACAAAGCCAACATTTTGGTCCATTTAATATTTCCATTTTTTTGACAACTCACTTTTGTTTTCAAACTTAGCCTACGGTCTTCATAGATGGGGTTAAAACTTGCAACTTCCTGGCACCATACTAAATGCGTACTTTATTTTTCTTCGTCATCCTCATAATTAGATTACTGCAATTAAGATTCTGAACTTGGTACATCATATTTTGTTTGATTAGTTTTAGAGTTGGCACGCTAGCCTTTATAGGGACAATGACTGAAATTCTATCCCAAGCTCAAGAGAGAAAAGTATAGGTCTGCGTATGTCTAACTGTTCCAAGCTTAAATGAATATTAATTGAGGCACAGCTGCATGATTTTCTAGCAATGTACACTGTATTCGAATCCTTCAATTTTCAAAAAATACTTTAAAAGGTTGAACATGGTTAAGTAATTGTTGACAAACAAAACCATTCACTTTACCTGTTTTATTTGATTCTACTCTTCAGCCAAAGGAATTGAGCTTTCGTACCTTTTTGAAAATGAACTGGTGATAATTAATAATGATAATAATACCATAATTTATCACACCCAACCTTATGAGTAAATATAGAACTTGCTCATTATGTCAAAGCAGTTTCCTAACAGCATGTAGAAAGTTGCCATAAAAAGGATCGGTTTGGTAACTATTCAACATTAGAGAACATACCAAGAATTTGGTCAAACTAATGTTTTTTTTTCTTAGGGATGTTGAAAAGTTGTCGAATGTCAATAAATAATATTTTTCATAATAAATATTTAAAGTTTGTCCAATAATGCATAATTAATAAATAATTACCAATAAACTAAAAAACAAATGAATTATTGTCAACTAATCAAAGTACACGCATATAGTTGAAAAGTAAAATTCTCACGTCTTAAGATAGGTTCAAATTATACCATTCCTTATCCATATTTTAAAACCATACTTTTCTTCCTCAAATTATTAATACATATTAATGTAAGCAAACGTTTTCAAGTCAAATTTTTTCTCCTTTTGTAATTTTCAGCATTACTGTTAACTAATCTTTAATCTTCACAATCCAACATGACATTGTTGAATCTTTATGAAGCAACATGAGAGATATTAAAAACAATGATGCAGAGGAATCTAAAGAGAGGAATCCATAATATGATTGAAAATAAAAAAGTATTTGTGAAGAGAACAAATTGTATATTTCTGAAAAGCAAAAGATAAACATAGAATGTCTACTCTGACATGTTTGACCCCTTCTTCTGTCACAGTTGGCCCTCTTTATTTGAAGATCCTCTGCTACCTTTGACCGAATCTAGACTCTCTATGACTTTGTACTCTTACGTCTTCATCTTTCCTTCTCGATCCTCTTGTTAACCTCAACTTGCACACTGTTTTTAGTATTAAACAAACCGACAAACACAGTATTTAAATAAATTATTTTAACTGTTTAATGCTATACGTAGTTTATTTTTTTCCTGTTCATAAAAATATCATACTATTAGAGAATGTTCCAACTACATTTTTTTCTGATATACTAACGTAAGCTGGTTTAAAGGTTCAAATTTACGACTTTGTAAAGTTCGTTGTTTATCACAAGAATCACGTTAAGCTGTTGACAACGTGTTCTTTATCATAAATTTGGAAAATAACTAAAATATTTATGCTGGAAAATAGTGTAACTAAGGTATAACAAAGAGACAAAACTGATACAAATAAAATCTAGTAATAGATTGTTCGAAGGCAAAATCATATATTTTATTTAGTTTTATCCTCATCTGCATTGTCGTATTACATTTCCACACCAAACCCCAAACGTTGCTCGTAAATGACATGGACCCAAACCCTCTTTAAATCATAATCCTTGAAGGTAACTTTGTCTTTTCATTACAGTCCCTAAATCAGAGGTAAGGACTTCAGTTATTCAGTTATAGACGGCACCCATTGTACAGTGCAATCAATATATCATTACACTACTCATTATCATCTAATTAACTTCAAATATTTTTCTAACAATATGAATATTAATTCATTCATTTTAAAATAAACACCACGTTAGTATCATAAAATTAAATTAAATTTAAAAATTATTACTGGATAATTATCAAACCATCATAATTCTTTCTTTTCTTTTCTCTCTCCATCTTTCTTTTCATGAAAACTCACTCCATTGATCCTCATCTCACACATAAACTAGGAGATAAAGTTTAATATTCGAATAAAAGATTAAAATATAGAACCACTAACTTGTTAAAAACACTTTCTTTATAATCTAGAAGAATAGTCATTACATGCCTTTCACAAGCCCACAAACCATGAATTCTTGAAAAATAAAAACATATTATACTAAGTATAGGAACAAAATAAAGAACACTAAAACATGTTTAACCATTTAAGTAATCAATTAATTGATTTGTTGTGTGATAATTGAATTTGAGAGAGGTGAAAGGGTGAGAGAGAGAGAGAAGAAGGAAAAGATGAATGGTCCTGCCCAGCAACACTTCCAGCTCACCCGCTTAGGTCGGATCTATTTTCTGCCACTCTTCACTTTCCTCACATCACAACCCACTTCCAACTCCAACAACACCTTTCCATAACCCCAACTAACACCAAACAACACAACATCCTCTTCCTCTTCCTCAAACACAACCAAATTTTAAAAACTAAACTCAAGCAACACAAACAAACACACCTTTTCTTTTTATCATTCCCACACACAATATAAAAGAAACAACAAGTGCCCAGAAAACCAAATCACCATTTTTCTGTTGGGTTGGTTCATGCTGAAGTGGGTTTGCGTCTGCGCGCTTGAACGTTAAATGGGCAATGTGACGGGAACAGTGGCTGCGAAATTCGCGTTTTTCCCGCCAGAGCCACCGACGTACGACGTTTGCCGAGAGGGGGATGGGAGGGTCGTGCTGTCGGGTGTCACCGCCGACAAAAATGTGGACGTTCACATTCTCGACACTAAGGGTGGCAACAAGATCGTTGCCACCTTCTGGAAACACCCTTTTGCCCGCTTCACCTTCTTGTACTCTCACGGTAATGCCGCTGACTTGGGTCAGATGCACGACCTCTTCATCGAGCTCAGAGCTCACCTCCGTGTCAACATCATGAGGTCAACCAAAACCACCCCCTTCTTCCATCGCCTCTAATTTCTTCTTTTTTCGTTTTCAATGGGAAACTGTGGCTTTGGACATCTTTTTTATGTTTGTGTCTGTGTTCTGAGGACGATGCTTCGTATCTGATAAAGATGATAATTGTGTTGTGTCTTAATCTTTGAGCAAAATCTGTTGCTCTCTTACTCTGTATGTAAGCTCATGCATGATAATATATATTTGCTTCACTTCCATAAAAGTAAATGTTTATTTTAATATTTATTTTGCTTGATTTGACAAGTTATGTAAGGTTCTATTTCAGAAAACATTTTGGAGTGTGAACAGAAGCTCTTTCTGAATTTTGTTTCCACTTTGTTTAATGTTTGCAGTTATGACTATTCAGGATATGGAGCATCTACGGGTAAGGTATGTAATCGCTGGTTTATTTCCTTTTCTGTTTTGTTTTATTCTTTTTGTGTGGTGGTTGTTCTTTGTTTCCAAATAAAGTTTCTTGGGGTTTTGATTTATTTCCATATAACATGGCCGGGGAATATATATGCGAGTGTATATGCTTGAAGCGAGGTTATAAAAATTCCATTTGAACTATTTTTCTTCAGATAAATCTGCTGCTATTCTCACTGATGTTTTTGTTGTTCTATTTCTTAAACTGTGGCAGCCATCTGAGTTCAACACGTATTATGACATAGAGGCTGTATATCATTGTTTGAAGCGTGAATATGGAATTAAGCAAGAAGAATTGATTTTGTATGGTCAATCGGTTGGAAGTGGACCCACACTGCACTTGGCTTCTAAGTTGCAGAAGTTGAGAGGTGTTGTTCTTCACAGTGCCATCCTTTCGGGGATAAGGGTCTTGTACCCTGTCAAGATGACATTTTGGTTTGACATATTTAAAGTGAGTTTTGCTTCTCTGTTCATAATTCTTACTCTACTCTAATATTTTTCTGCTGAGCTTTGTAGTAACAAAATTCTCTTTTAACGTTTCAGAATATAGATAAAATTCGACATGTCAACTGTCCAGTGTTTGTTATACATGTAAGTATCTATTTCCATCCATGTTTTTTATCACCTTTTGCTCTTCTATTTCTTTTCATCCTCAAAACTGATCAACAACTTTTTTGAGCTTCTGTTATGAAGTGATTTTCTTTCTCGTTTTCTGGTTCATATAAAAAGGCTTAGAGGTTCAGATGTCTTGAGCCTTAATATTAGGTTATCTCGGGAGGTTGATTTGGTTGGACTTCTATTTTTCTAATTTTCTTCCGCTGCAAGATGTAATAAAAATAAAGAATTCTGTGTTAAGAATCCTGGTGGTGTTTCCATTTATGATGGATGATTTTCCTTTTATCAACGAGTATCCGAATTTGGAATGTTTTGTTGTTGCATTCTTGAATCATTCTCTCCATCTGTTTGAAGAAACTCTTTGATTATGTTACCTAGATGATAAATTTTTTGATCAATTTGTTCAGCTTCTTGAAAGTGATAAAGCAGATTAATTATTGATGCAAAGAGCAATAGATTTTGGAGCAAAAATTGAAACAACACCACAGACAACAGTTGATATCATTCTCTATTTTATCTGTATTGCTCTTTTTTTGCATGTTGACTTGAATTTACAAGAGCAATCTGCACTCAGAAGACAGATATAAAATGGGAAAAATAATGTCCAGTAAGATGTGCATGTTCAACAACTTGATATTCTGATTACATTATGTGATAAGGCTACTAAGAAATGTCAGCATGCCTTGTGTTATCAGATTTGCATCCAAGCATAGGTATATACTAAATGAAATTTGCCTTTTCCAAATCCTTCTTCCATTTTGCTTATGATCTATTTTATTTTGAGTATGCCTTTATGCTGGTTGTTCCCCACTTATATAGAACCTAAAACTACCCTGCACCCGTTGTCCTAACGAGGAGTATTACAAAGATATTAAATTTAACAAGTACTTGGTATTTCTGCATTTCTGCATATCCCCTTTCTATTCTTTATATTGATAGAACAGGTAACTGAACTTGTTTGGTGTTGTAATAGAAATAAAAACAACTTCTATGTACTTAGATCTGCCTTATGTCATTCTTCATGAATTCAGTTCTCCAAAAGTCCATAATCCATACAAAACAGCTTAGCTGGCATGGCTATATTGTGTTCTTGTAATGTCTTGTTCTTGATGAATTAATATAATTCATACTTTTGTGTGTCTGCTAATGGGATTTTGTGCAGGGAACAAATGATGATATTGTTGATTGGTCTCACGGCAAGCGATTATGGGAACTCTCGAAGGAAAAATATGATCCCTTGTGGGTAAAGGGTGGTGGTCATTGCAACCTCGAAACATTCCCAGAGTACATCAAATACTTGCGCAAGTTCATTAATGCAATGGAGAAACTCGCACTCACAAAACAGTCAAGCAAACAACTCTCTCAAAATCCTAGTATTACTGAATCCAGACATAACAAATGCTTAAGATTTGGCAAAAAATAGTTTCATAGTTTTTGAGGCTTTGGATGTAAGAATCAGAATCATGGTTTGCTTGAAGGCTGAGCCAACTACAATAGTGTCTTAGTTGCATGCATGCTACTTTGATTCATGATTTGGCAACTAACCAGTTAACTAGAATTGAACTAAGACCCTAAACCCTACTAAAAACTGATGTTTCTGATCCAAATCCTGCGTAGATAGCCATAGCTAGAACTCAGGAGTGGTGCTTGCCTGGTTAAATATAATGTACTTGTTCTGGATTTCTGGCTAAGTTGTTGAGTTTGTGTACAGGCCAAGATCATTCTCTGAAGAAAAGAATTTATTATTTTCACTACTAAATCTCCACAATTTCTTTTGTGTAGGCAACTGAGCACATAGATTGTTTATTTCAGAAGTGGGTCCACATGTCACTATAATCATATCTAATACCTTATTAGACCAATCAAGGATCATTTGAGCCATATGGGCTACTTAAGGTTTTGAAATCATTAATATCTTTTATCTGCTGTCAAATTTGAAGCCATAGAACGTGTAATGCATGTTCTATTTTTCTTGGTACATTAGTAGTTTAAAAACATGTTTAAATGTGAGGCACACTAATTTGGCACACATATTTTAAGTACTCGTTGGTCATTTGTTAACCTCATGAGTAGCAGTATCATAGTACCTGACAGCTAGTGTTTGTCGCTCTCAATAAAGCAGATTTATTATAAAATTCATAATACCACATAGTTAATCAGTTATACTTTGGCTTATAAAAAAATCACATTATTCGAGTATTTCTAAAAAAATTAAGACTTAAGTATTTCTAATTAACTGTGCATGTCTTATTCATAATATTTTTATAATTTGTAATACTTTAAATTTTGCTCAAAATAGTTTTAAATTATATATTAATGTTAATTTTAAAGACGTTTTTCAATATTTTGTCTATTTTAAATATTGTTAAAAACATTTTTGTGTCAAGCCGGAGCAAAGCCCAAAAGAAACGGATACTAACTCTAAGAAGGTTTTCAAGCCCATTATCACCTTATTATTCAGAGCTTTCTATACAACCAATAAAATTAAAATTAGCTTTAGTTTTCCGATCATTGACTTTATTCTATTTTTTTAGAATTAATCGCTATCATGATTTATTATTGACGTGTGAATAATAAATAACAATATATCTAGATATATTAAGTATTATAAGATTATTTAGAAAAATATACCAGTAAAAAATTATTTACAGTTAAAAATACTAATAAAAGAAGTACATGAACATGTAAGGTAGTCAGCAATTACAACAATCATGTAAGCACTCTCTTGTTATTAATATCAAACAATACTTTGAATGCATAAGATATTGATGTTCATGCGTAAGTGTTACATTAAAAAAAAATTCTCGTTATGAAAGTAGAAAAAGCATTTTTTTTCCTATCAGAAGAGATTCTCTTTAAGAAAGTTTCATATCATGGTTTGGATGAAAGCCGGTTTCATGCAACTTTTGTTCGAATCATGATTCACAAGATCTCAACTAAACTCTAACCTGCTTTTACTAAAGAAATAAAAAAATTACTATCATTTCATTGCAAAGGTTAACTTGTCTACTGCTTAGTAACAAATTATTGTTTTTATTTTCTACTTTTGCAAACACATTATTAGTAATTTGCGTATTATTGATATATTTTGATGGAAGTTAAATATAAGTTGATTCACATATGTAGTTGATCTTTAGTGTGAAATGGAATATGATGATGTGGCTGTTGAGAAAGTCCTACCATATAAAATAGTCGTTTTTCACAATGTTGTTTGACTTGTCTCAACAAATTGGAATAGATCATATGTAATGGTTGACCTCAGAATCTCTCCCTTGCTTTATTCACTTTTTTCCTATAAACAAAAATGATCTTATCATTTCTTCCTCATAAAAAGTACATCACTTGAAACATAAGTATGTTAAATGATTGTTCTTGGCCTCAGTTATTTTTCAATAAAAGTTAAATATTTGTTTTTGGCTCAATTGTTTTCAATAAAAGTATCATTGTAAAAAAATTGATAACAATTTTATATTTTTAAAAGATTTTTATTATTGATTAAATTTTGATAAGTTACTGAAATGTCAAGCCTTAACTCTTCTAAATAATTTTACTTCCTTTAATATAGTTGCAAAAATATATATTGGTGTTCAAATTAGCAAAAGAATTACAAGTATAAGGCGTGCATAAAGTATTCTTTTATAACCATTTTTAACAAATAAAAAATGTAAAATAAGATGTTTTATAAACTAAAACATTTTCATTGTTAAAGGAATAAAATTTTTCATTGTAGCTCAAATTAAGACATGAAGTAGATAATTAACAAGTATCCAAAACAAAAAAATTTCTTACTCAAATTGGTATCTTAATCTCATGATATGCTTAAAATCCTGAAATAACATTTGGAGGTGATGATATAGGTTTAGAAGTGATTATTTAATATTACTAACACGAAGTAGCAGATGAAATAAACCTTTAGTAGATTGAACTAAAGGAGGTCAACTGCAGGAAATACTGAATCTTGTGAAGGCATACATCAAATCTGCAAATTCATAACGGTCAAAACAGAAGTACAAAGAAGACACAAATTTGGTATTTTGATCACGCAATAGCAATTGCAACAAATTCAAAATAGCAAAAACAGAGGGAAAAAGCAGGTACAATCCTAATCTTTTGCACCAACCTGCAGTATAATAACTTATACTGTCTTAATTGGTCAATAATGTCAAGAGTGGTACTGTAAGGAATAATTCAGATCAACATTGTATGCTGAAATGTGTAGAGTTAATAAATAATCATTTTTATTATATACTATAATCTAATATCATATAACATATATGATATTTGTTTTATGTAAGATGTAAAATAAGGGATAAAGTGATTCCATAATGTAGATTGAAAGAGATTAAAGATATCATATTTAAATTATTTTATAAATGGATTGGAGTATCTCTCAAATATCTCACTTAATTAAATTTATATTTTGATAATAAGAAAAATTTGTTGAAAACAAGGTCATTGTGATTTTAAATATTTTTTAACTCTGTTTAAGAATAAAAGCATATTTACTTAGATTTTTTATTAAAAAATAAGTATGATTATGTTATCATCCTATTCCTGATATATATTAAAACCCAATTCAACAAGAGTTTTAAAACTTTCAAATAAGACAATGTTAAGGAGCTTCTTTCATTAATTTATTCTCTAAAAAATGGTCATTCATCGTTAAATTTATTTGTGTGTCTATGTGTGCTAATTAAATTTATTTATTTCATTGTTGATTTTAGAGAAGTTCTTTTCTCAATGTATTTAGTGAAATATTTATAATCTATCTTATATATAATACATACAAAATTCTTAACATAAGGGAATGAGGGTAAACTGTTTTTTAAATAAAATAAAATAAATATTCTTTTTAAACAGAAAATATTTATAAAAGAATAGAATAACATTTAAAAAATGAAAATGTTAAAATAATAATTCATAAAAAAGGTTTGTGAAAAAATATCTTTTAAGGGTATAGTCGGTATTTAGACTTCCTTTACTACAAATGATAAGTCACTTGGACAAATCTTAGGACAACACTTGGGGTTGGTAAGATAAATACTTTTAGTTGAATCTTTTGTCTTAAACCAATTTTTCTTTATGTATTTCTAAATATAAAAATATACTTAGTTTGACTATACATCTTGAATATTTTTTATTTAGCCTTATATGTAATTTAATTTAGTGAGTAAATTTTTATATAAAGAAATTTTGATTCAATTTTATCACTTGAGAGAAAAGTTATATGATAAAAAAAGTGTAAAAAAAAATAATAAGAAAGCATTTATGTGACCATATATGCACTAAATTATATGATCCAACACTTTAGGAATTTGTATACTTACTCATGTTTAGGTGCTTAAAATATAACTTGAAGATCCTATACATTAATTTTAACAACAAATAAATTAATAATTATATAAAATATATAACCTAACCAATTTACTATCTTGTAAACTAGCTTCATTATAATATCAATAATAAAAAATCATCTTAAGAATAATTATTATATTATTATTTATATATTTAATCTCAAAAATAAGTATTCAAAAATTACATTGTAAATACTAAGAGATGCTCATTTGTAAATTGAAACTTTCCCACTTCTCTAGAACATACTAGTTGAAACATTTTTTTTTTCTTCTCTAATCTCTTCTTTTCATAGTCTTAGATATTTTTGTTTGCAAGAGAAGTTGTTAGTTCTGAAATTAGAACCACACTCAATAAATTTTTGTTGTATCACAGATCTACAATTTACATGATACATTAGGGATAAGTCTTTCAATGATCAATTCATGTTTTAAAATTTATTATGTTTATATGTGTTTATATTTTCAGCCATTTTCAATAATAAGGAAATTTTTAACTTATATTAATATTTTATACTATGAATCTCTTTTATATAT
>Ga0123340_1002655_pt1 | contig 16311 bp, 14 predicted proteins | sample SirMexnodulemix_FD_89961 | JGI IMG/M metagenome (GOLD analysis project Ga0123340, IMG submission 89961) | Root nodule microbial communities of legume samples collected from Mexico - Siratro Mexico nodule mix | ecosystem: Host-associated > Plants > Roots > Nodule | place: Mexico: Nepantla... | reverse complement strand
TATAAAAATAGTTATAAATTATAATACACACTATAAAAAAAAAATATTATATATAAAAACACTCTTATTTTTATTAATTATATATATATATATATATATATATATATATATATAATATTAGACAATTTCTACTAGGTTGGCCAAATAAATATTATTAAAAAGTATTGTATCTGTTATTATAAAAATGTTATATGTTAGATAATAATTAGCTTATAGATTTTAATTTTAATATCCATTAAATATTTGTAGTTGTGCGTAGAGTATTTGATATTTACGATTGGTTACCTCGTGTAACGTTCCAATAAAGTCGAAGAAAAAAAAAAAGAGTAGAAAGAAAAATTCAATGCATGAAGCCTCTTAAAATGGCCTTCCATTTTTCTTCTCTCACTTTTCGATTACGTACGAAAAATATGGAATGTGGAAAGTGCTTCGGAGGTGGGAAAAGTGTTGGTAGTGTTTATAACTGCTAGACTTAACCGAAATGGCCGAAGGTTTGGCTTTATTAGATTTGGAGGTGTCTCAAACATTCAAAAGCTTGATACTATCTGGATAAGTAACAGGAAAATGCACGTACATAGATCGAAGAACAGAAGGCACGAAGGCACCCAAAAGGATAGACATTACAAAATTTTGAGTAAAGGAAGACGAAAAGGATTGCTTGAAGAGAAGCGTTATTGGGAGATATTATAATACTCATAATGTTGTCCTTGAAAGAAAACTTCATTTTGGAGAGACTAAATTTTATCTAAGTACGCTATCTTTGGGGATAACTGTGTTCTCTTAATTGGGGACGAAGATGAAAATGCAAACAAGATTATTGGAGAGAACAGGGTTTGGCTGAATATGGTTTTTGAGTCAATCGCACCCTGAGCTAACCGTATATAATCTCTCGGAATAAGGTAATTTGGGTTCGTTGTAGGGGCATAGCTTTGTCTTTGTTTTGGAAAGGTAGTTGCAATATGCAAGGATTCTTATTTGAGTACTAGTAAGGTCAGATGCAAGGCTTATTAAAAAGATGAAGATCAATGGAATAATTTACCAAGTGATCATAGAGGAAGAAAACCCTATAACTGAGAACATGGTGTGTAGTTGTGGCTTTTGGAAGGATTTCTTGAGGGAAAGGAATCTCCAAGCTAGAGAACCGAGCAAGATACAGAGGGAAGAAAGCAATGAGGACCAACTACATGGGTCAAAGGCCAGAGCTCAAAGGACAAAATTAAGGTTAGTAACTCAATAACCCTTTTTTCAATAACACTATTATAATTTATAATCGTTTATATTGGTTGAGAAACTGACTAGGAAAGGCGATAAAGAAAATTGAGATGATGAACGATAGAGATAGTAAACTGAACAAAATATTTTGAGTTAAGTTTAGGTTTAAATGAAGATTATAAGCATTGATATATGGGGCATAAGGGGAGTAATAAAACGAACATATTTGAAAGAAACAATTCACAAAGAAGGAGTGAATGGTTTTCATCCGAGAAATCAAGAGTGACCACATTAGTAAGGCGGTGTGTTATACATTATAGGGAAGTAAAGTAATGAAATAAAATGGACAAAATGCGGAAAAATAATGCACGGGGAATTCTTAGTATGTGGATTAAAAATAAATTTCATATGAATAAATGTAGAAACAACAATAGTTTTAATAGTTTTAGTGTAATTGAGGGGGAGTGGAGGGGAGAGGCCAATATGACATGGTGCATGGTAGGAGATTTAAATGCTCTTAGGCAACGAGGTGAAAGGAAATGATTAAATGCACAACCAAATAGTAGTAGAGAGATACAAAGATTTAATGAATTTATTGACAATGTAGAAATGTTGGAAATACCATGGGAAGAATGTAGAAACGTTGGAAATACCAATGGAGGGAAGAAAGTACATATGGTATAGATCTAATGGATTAATGAAATATAGGTTAGATGGTTGGAACTATGACTGGAAATTAAGTAATATGATTGAGTAGAACAGGGTCAGATCATTGTATCTTGGTGTTGAAGACTTTCTTTTTAGTTTCTTGATTGTTTACATAATGAATTGTGATTCTTAAGTTTGGTCTCCTCCTGAACTAACATACTTTGCAATTTATGCACATCCCATCTATCTTTTATAGTATTATAGTTCATTTGGAAAGGACCATACTCAGACATTTAGACGGTAATGAGTGGAAAATGAACTACATGAGAAAATTCTCATCCATTATCATTCCAAGATACTTAAGTCTTGTTGCAATATTTGTCGAGAACCATCAAATTTCATTGTTAGCATTTTAGGAGCGCTCTTCCATAAATTTCATAAAGTCCTTTACACTTTCAATTTAGGAAGAGTTGACTTAATATTATTTGCTATACTCATTCGCATAATAATCAAACTATGTCTGTTTGACCTTTTCCAAGCCTTATAATGGGTTTTTTCTTCATTACTACTAACATAAAGTAATAGTAGCAAGTTTCTCATCATGAAAAACCATATAAAGATCCAACATACTTAAGTGAAATTGGACTTGTTTGTTCCAATCAGAAAAATTGAACCCATTAAATATTGCAACATACATAGCTTGCGAATGTAAAGATGCAGGAACATATATTGCAATTAACACATTCCTAACATTAATACTTTGAGTTATACATTAGACATGCAATACAGATTCAGACAACAAACAAACATTATATGCATACTAGTGTTCTCCTTTCGGTGATACATTAATACACAAAACATAATGATGCTAATAATATTAACATTATTTAGTAAAACATATGCACTAATTAGAAAAACTTATTATCTTGGATATATAAATAAAACTAATAATGCATACTACTACCAACAGTCATGTTCATTAATTATAAGAACAACTAATCAATCTTTGGGTGATCCATAAATGTCTTATAATAATAAACTTCAATTAATCCATAAATCAATTATTTATAATTTAGCATCCATTTTATGGGTAATTGAAAACAAAATTATCACTAATTTGGAATTAAACAAAACATAAAAGATTTGATCACTTTGGTGATTACAAATCTATCATACAATGAATCCTAATTGAAATAAAAATTATCATTAATTTGGAATTAACCAAAACATAAAGATTTGATCACTTTGGTAATTACAAATCTATTATACGATCAGTCCCAACTAAAATAAAAATTATCATTAATTTAAAATTAACCAAAACATAAAGATTTGATCACTTTGGTGATTAAAAATCTATCATATGATTAATCCCAAAATTAATCAATAAATTAAATTAATTTTCATTAATGTAGCGAAAACATCAAATAAAACCTTTCCTTTTAGATATATCATTATACCTTTGATGCAGACAAAGCAATTCTATGGCCAAGAGGAATTTGACCCATCACAACCTTAAAGCAAGGTTTTATCACATGTGCATAAATATTTTTTTTAATAAAAAATATGGTTGTCACATTATAAAGCTTTTAAGGATTCAAAATCAGTGATCACACATATAACGGAAATTTTAATTATCGTAATTTTTAATCCTTTTTATATTTTCTTTTTCAAATTAGGATTCATCAAAATTAGGAAAAATTATCGTTAATGGAGAATCAGAAACCCAGACAACTACGTTCTGATACCACATGTAAGTAAAATCATAATTTAAATCATTAAAATCATAAATATTCCACGATATCTTAGAATCTATGCTTCTCACATAATATAGGATAGTGAGAGACACTTACCTTGATCCATGAGAGACCAATCTAAAGAACTTTAATATCTTTTTATCAATCTATCTATTTCAGTAACTTTCTTCCCCACATACTTTCTTAATGGTCAATTGTGGAGAACTCTCATACTGTAGAGACAGAACCCTAATTCATTTCTTTAACCAAAGTCCATCAAGTTGGTTATCATAAACTATTTATAAAGTAAATAACCCTCCCTATTTACCAATAGGTCCTTCTATTTTATTAAATCACATTCAAACATATAATTATATTTCACATGAGTCAAATTATAGAATATGTTTATTTATTTTCCAACATATATTACATACAATTTTTGTACATCTTAATTGGTTTTCGAGGTTTCATACAAACTGGTATCAAACCAATTGGTGTTTTCTGCTAGTTAGTTCAAAAGCACTATAGTTTTATAAAATTGGTTTTATTGACCTACAACCTAAGTGGAAATTGAAACTAATTGCAACATTAGAGTCCAAGTTGTTAACCCTTGGCTGAAATTCAGTAAACCTTTTTTAAATATGTTCCATCGGCTAATTTTATAACTGAATGTAGAGTTGTTAAATGGTTTAATATTGCTTTATATAATCTACAAAAGACATGTAAATTCTAAGAACTAGTTGAAAAATAATTTTTGTTTTGAAAATAAATTCAAACCAACTTTAGTTTGATATCATAACCTGGTTTTGAGGTTTCATACAAATTGGTACTAAACCAGTTGTTATTTTCTAGTAGGTAGTTCAAAAGCACTTTAGCTTTATAAAACTTCTTGTATTGACCTACAACCTTCAGTAGGATGGAAATCGAAACAAATAGCAACATTGTAGTCTTAAGCTGCAAACAAAATTCTTACTAGCTAAAATTTAGTTATTTTTATAACATATGCATCAATGGCTGATTTTATAAGTGAATATGAAGCTATTAATTGGTTTAACATTCCTTTATAAAACTTGTAAAGACACGTAAATTCTAAATACTGGTCGAAAAGCAGTTATTGTTTTGAAAATCAGACTTTCACATGAGAAAGACTGTAAACTAAGAAAAAATTAAATCATGTTATGTTAGCAAAGTACAACAAAACTAGAAATAATATCTGGTTGAAAACCAATTAATTGGAGATAAGGTGTGTGATAGGTGCAATGCATTGAATATTCATCTTCACATACTTCCTCTCTTAAGTGCTCTTTAGGTTTTCTTTTCTGTGAGCTCTTAAAGTTTTATATAATCGGACAACACAGTTTAATAATAACTAGTTAAAAATTAGTTAATTAAAGATAAATAGAATGAGAGATTCAGTGGATGGGACATTAATCTCCACATGGTTCCTTTTTGAGGTTTTCTTTAGTTCCCTTTTTGTGAGTACCTAAATTTTTATAACCAAATAACATATTCTAAATACAATAATTGACTCAAAAGAAGTTAATGTTTTTAAATCTTCAGAACCACTATACCGATCGAAATTATCATACATTATTGTAATGCTATGAGAGTTTTGTACCTAAGTACATAGAAACATGGTATCATGTATTTAGTAATCGATTCTATCCGACTTAACTTAAAAAATCCAATTCATGTTCTTTTTTCGTACAACTTGAAAAGGTGTGTTGCTATGTTGGCTAATAATTTCATGATGAACATCCGTAATAATGTATCGAGATTAGATGTATGACATGCTTGATCCTTCAAGGAGGCAACAATTCATTAGTGGAGTTCATGAATTTGTGTCAAAGGCAATGGATCAAACTTACTAACCGAACTATATTCACAACGGTTGAAAGATTACAAATTTATGGAGGAAGGGGAATTTGAGGATAAACAACGCTCTTCATTTCTCATTAAACTAACTTTTTTTCTATCCTCAAAACAAATAGATGATGAGGCTAATTGTTCAACTTATATTTTGATAAGTTCTAATTATTAATTATACTTTATAAATTGAGCTAAATTTAAAATGTGTTAATTTGAAACCTGAAAGTAATAACAATTTAAATCATCTTTCTATCTCCTTAGCATCTCGATATCTCAAAATATTCATATCTTATCCTAACAAAAACTAATAACATACTAAAAAGTAAATTATAAAAGTTAATATTACAAGTTACAATGTGTGTATTATACCAATTAGTTAAGGAGAAAATAGACCCCCTTTTCTTTATGTGTAAAGTTACAAAAAGAAAAAAATTGGATTAAGGCGAAAACAACAACTCACTATAATCTGAAAAATTGCTTTGTGCACTTTTATCCATTGAAGGAAAGTGTAACGTAGTGTGGAAAACAATGTGAATAACATGTATTTGACCATTTGGACCTACAAAAATAAAGTGATGTTAAGGGATATAATCTTTTATTCTAGGAGATATTTACAATAATGCAAGTTAAAACATGAGCAAGGATAACAACAAAATTTAAAAAAGTTGATTGTATTGGTGTTTGAATCTGGCAGGATAACAAGAATGAGATAAGAGCTGGACCCACACAAGAGAGCATTGGGTTTGTGAGCCTTCTCTTATATGTTGCTTAAATTTCTTATTTCTACTCAATGTGGTACTTAGACTCGCACTTAGATACCTAACAGAAAAATGGGCTAGAAATGACTACACATGTGCTTTTTACTCCGATAAAGGGCATGTGATATTGGATACATAATCAAATTTGAAGAATTATGGCTGTGTTAAGGAAGAGAGTTTCCTATATATTTCTTGTGTTTTTTTGGTTATAGGAGTACTTATTTGAACTTTTATCTAGTGTGAATGTTGTAAGACGAGTGACAGATATCTTATATACATGATTATTATATGAGCAGATGTGTGTTCTGAATTATATAAAGGATTTAGGAGGTGTAAGTGTCTGTAAGAGGTGAAACCCTCTTTAAGAACAATTTGGAATGAAGGAAACTCTAATTGATATTAAATTGCAATTCAGCAGTACACCAATTTAAGTTCAAAACAACAAATCAGGAAATTAGAGAAAGAAGAGTAATTAGGGTTGGTGATTGAGTGAGGAATAAGGGCCTTTGTCATGGAATACAACATGAAAAGAGAAGAAAGGTTTGAATAAGAATTCTAGAAGGTACTGGAGAATATGAAGAAGAAATTGAGGGCATTTCAGAGAGAGAAAATAGACATACTTGGGTTTTGTTACCCTAGGACGTAGGTGTCCCACCTCTTATGCTTGCCAGTTGCTCTCTTGCTTTTCCTTTGCTTTGTCAATACCCGATTTTGTCCGAATAAAAATATACCGATAAAATTTTTATTAATAAATGATTTATTCATTATTTTGTAGATATTTTATTTTTTAAATTTAAATTAACTTAATTAAACCAAATTGATTAAAAAAAATTCTTGTGAAAAAAGAAAATGTTTTTTTAAAAAATTTTGATAAAGGAAGAAAAAATGAATGACTAATTAATATTAATTAAAATTGAAGAAGTAAGTGGGTCAAATAAAATTCAAATAATTTTTTAAAATAAGTTTAAAATTCAGATAAAAAAAAAGAAAGGAAAAAAAGTCAAAATTGCTTGCCACGTGGCAAGCTAGGAGTGGAGAGTTTTTTAAAAATAAGGTTAGTGGCCACGTGGCAGAGGAAGAATGGAGAAGATTTTGAAAAAATATTACCAAATAACAGATTGGAGCGGGAAGAATTAAAGGGGAAGATTGTAGAGAAAGGGGAAGCATAATAGTTAGAATTCATTTTTTAAGGGAGTAAATACGCATTCAGAGGGGGCTTGTCATTTTTTTCAGAGAGAGGGAGAGAGATATTAGCGAGATACACAGTGGTCATTTTTTTTTTCACAGATAGATATTCAGTGAGTTTCAGAGAGCATACATGGTCATTCTTCTATGAGATATAGCATTAGAAAATCTTGAGAGCCAAGAAGGATCAGATTATACAGTTTCAATTGTAGAAGAAGAAAGATTAAAGAAGCAATTACAAAGAAGATTCAGAAAGGGAAAAGAGGAAGAAGTTGAGTTTGCAGAAATAAGAAATATAAGAAGTATGTTCTTCTTTTCATATCTGATTGGTTGCTTCCGTCGTGTATTTGTATGATTCATTAATTTGAACCTGTATAAGCAATGGCAACAGGATTCAATTAGTTTTTTGAAACAAGAACATATTGAAATGTAATTAGTTATAGAGAATAAAATGAGTATACCATTTTTCTCTGTTTTCTAGAATCATTATTGCTTTAGCACAATTCTGAAATCATTATTGTTTTGGCACAATTCTGCAACGCTGCCTCTGCATGTTATTAGCCACATTCCTCTATAAAACTTTGCATAGTCTCTGTATCAAATCTATTCAAATGTTATGCATATTGTTTTGATGAGAGCCAAGCCACGTTTGCGGGTAAACTCTCAATTAATCCCAAATTGCTTTGGACCTGTAAACAAAAGAAAAAAAAAAAAAAAAAATCCGAGCAAGAAATCGAAGCAGGAAATAGAAGAAAAATATAATGAGGAAGAAGAGTATAATGAGGAAGAGGTAAATGTTGCGCCATCGTGCAATCTGCTGAATCTCAAAAGCATTGGCGTCCCTACAATCATCTCTTTGTTTCACCTCCGACGAAATTATAACCCTTCCAATACCATCACAAACCATTTGAGATGCTATATGTTTTCATCCTCCTACTCGCATCATTCTCGTCAATCTCCACCGAATTCTCAGTCTTCTTCACCGCCCTCACTAGCCTCCAGCAACCCTCACAAAGCATCAACCACCATGCACGAAGCAACACCATCATCCTTTCCACCCTCTAAACCTCGCCACCATCACCGCCTTCCACCTTGTTGTCTATGTTCACAACAAACCTTAACGCCACCGTCAATCATCACCAAACACAACCATTGCTTGGGTACTGCTGCCTGTGCCGCCAAGTTCCCTTAGGTCGTTGTGACAAATCTCCTTTCTTCTCCATCGATGGTGCTGCTGCTGTCTTCACCTAAAGAGCCGTCACCACTCTCTCATGGCCCCTTAACCCTAATATCATTTAGGGTAAAAATGAAATGGGGTTTGGGCTTAAGCATTTGGCATAAAGAAGCATTGGTGATGGTAGCAAATAAGGCAGGGTGTAGAAATGAATTGGGCTCAGCCCATTCTTCATGAAAGATATAATTATTAATAATAAATTAAAAAAAGTTTTAGTTGATTTTGATGTTAGGGTTGAGTCCCATAAATCAATCTTTGCACCGCACTAATTAGGAATTGCTCGCTGCACCTCCATGCCTTTGGACTTGTACCCCATTTATTTCTGATCCCCAAAACGCCTTTAGTTAAGTGGATTTTTTATTAGTGGGGTTACTCGCTGCACCCCATATCTTTGGACCTACACCCACAATTCTCTCTCATTCCCAAAACACACTTAGTCATAAGTAGATTTCTGATTAGGGAGATACTTGCCACACCCCCATTAATTAAAAACCTATTTCTCATATTCATATAAAAAAAACTTGTTTATAGTAAATTTTAATTAAAATTCCAAATGACCGCTCGCGTCATGCGGGATTCTTTTTTTCTTTTTTTTAAAATATAATAAACAAAATAACAATTCTTGATTTAAGTTCCAAATAACCGCACGCGTCATGCGGAATTTAATTCAAAGAGTTTCAATTTTCATTTGGATTATCAAAAGGGCCGCACACGTCTATGATATTCCAAAATGAAATTTAATTTGCAAAATTAATAAAAATATATAAAAATTCAAAAGAATAATAAATATTAAATTCTCAAACAACTCATCTATCTTTTAGAACTACGTATTCCCTAACTCTTCACCCCTTATGGATGTTGATACATAGGAGCAAGGTCGATCCTTGTCAGGTCCTTTAATTTAAAAATATTATTTTTGTTCTTATTTGTATTTTATCTTTGGGAAAAGTAAACATTTAAGAAACCACATTTGATTTTGCTCATTTTATTAAAGGTACTATCTTAGGACAGACGCTGTGGGGGTGTTAATACCTTCCCCACGTGTAACCGACTCCCGAGCTCATCTCTGGTTCGTAGATCATTTTCTTTTCTGTTTTCTTGGTTTTTCCATAGTTTTCCGCAATAAACTATGATGGCGACTCCATCTCTTTCTTTTCACCATTTTTCTTATATTTTCGAATTGTCATCATCCGTCGTCGACGTGGTCGCGACATGCTTATTATTGGGATCCTTTGCCACGTGTCCAGCTTGCTTAATTAATTTCTTTTCTCTGCCAACTATCTCTTCCTTTCTTTGCTCATCTTTTCCTCTCCTCATAACAATACTATCCCCCGAAAAAGAACCTTGTCCTCAAGGTTGAAGGAGGGAAAAGCTTGTTGAATGACTGCCACATCCTCCCAAGTCGCATCTGTGAGTGGCACATGCTGCCACAAAATAAGAACTTGTGGAATCTTCATGGAGCCATGCTGCAATATGCGAACGTCCAATACTTTATCAAGAAACAGCACAGGGACCTCCTCATCAGTGGACATAGGTAGGGGCATGTAGGAAGAAAAAGCTTTGCCTTTGAAGGCCTTAAGAATTGAGACATGAAAAATATTATTGATCTTTGCACCTTGCGAAAGTTCTAATTTATATGCCACAAAGCCCACCTTGTTAAGGACCTTAAAAGGACCAAAAAAACGATGACCTAATTTCTGATTGAGCCGGAGTGCAACAGAGTGCTAGCGATAAGGTTGCAACTTGACCAACACTAAATCACTAGGTTGAAACTGAAAATCGCAACACTTATGATCAACATAGAACGTCATAAAATTATGTGCGCGTGCCAACCTTGTCTTGAGAGCATTCAACAGAGTATCCCTCTGTTGCAGCAGGTGCTGAACCACCGGAGAATCTGTAGGAGAGGCTTGATACCGAGTAATTGGAGGAGGGTCGCGACTATAAACTGCCTTCAATGGCGTTGTTCCCAAACTGTGTTGTCGCATTGTGTTGTACCACAATTAGGCCCATGGTAAAAGCTTACACCATAACCTTGGATCATCACAGGCAAAACAATGGAGATACATCTCTAAGGTCTTACTAAGGGACTCTGATTGACCATCCGTTTGAGGATGATACGCCAAGCTCATAACAAGTGTAGTCCCTTGAGCTTTCCACAAATGCTTCCAAAATGCACTAACAAAAACACGGTCATGGTCCGTAATAATCGACTTAGGAATCCCATGGAGACTCACTATATGATAAATAAAAGCATCTATCACTTGCTTGCTATCAAAATTTTGTCGAAGAGGAATAAAGTGACCAAACTTTGAAAGATGATCCACCGCTACCATGATCACACGAAAACCATGAGAAAGAGGAAGGTTGGTAATGAAATCCATGGCCACATCTTGCCAAATTTGATTGGGAATAGGTAGAGGTTGGAACAAGCCCGCTGGTAAAGTCGTGGTGTGTTTTGTCTGTTGACGCATAAGACAATGCTGGACGTGAAGGCGAATGTCCTGCTGCATGTTGGGCCAATAAAAACTGGCACAAACTCGTGCCATGGTACGAGACATACCCGAATGCCCACCAACATGAGAATCATGAAACTCCTTCAAAATCATATAACGCAACGGTTCGGGTACCACGATGCGATGCTTCCAATAAAGAATTCCATTGCCAGTACTATAATGTGGGTCGGAGGTAGAATGAGTAGAGGCTTCCTGAAAAATTTGCTTCCAATGTGGAGAGGGTTGAATGTCGTTCACAATCTACTGCAGCCATACATTTTTTGGTGAAGAAATAGCCATACTAAAACATCAAGAAAGGGCATCAAGAGCTATATTATCCTTGTCCGACTTGTATTGCACCTCAAAGTCATAGCCTAAAAATTTAGGGAGCCACTGTTGCTGTTCCGGAGTGTGCAAGGACTGAGTAAAAAGTTCCTTGAGGCTGTGTTGGTCAGTACGAATCAGAAAATAATGGCCCAACAAGTAATGGAGAAACTTTGCCATAGCCTGCATCACTGCAAATAGCTCCCGCACATAAGAAGATTGCTTTTGCATCTGATTAGACATTTTTTGAGAAAAATAAGCCATAGGAAGACCTTCCTGCATAAGAACCGTACCAATGCCCACACCTGACGCATCAATTTCCAGCACAAATGACAAGGAGAAATCAGGTAATCTCAAAAGAGGAGCAATAGTTAAGGCTATCTTCAATAACTCAAAAGCCTTTTCAGCCTCTGGATTCCAAACAAATGCATCCTTCTTGGTTAAATCTGTTAACGGAGTAACAATAGAAGCATACCAACGAACAAATTTTCGATAGTACCCTGTGAGACCCAAGAAGCCACGGAGATGAGCCAAAGAAGTAGGACGCGGCCATGCATGTACTACTGTGAGTTTACCCGTGTCCATGGCAACCTTGATAGCTGAAATAACATGACTGAGATACGCAATCTCTCGCACCTCAAACACACACTTAGAAAGTTTAGCAAAAAGTTACTCATCCTGGAGAATTTGTAAAACAATTTGCAAGTGATCTAAGTGTTGCAGCTATGACGAACTATATACCAATATATCATCAAAGAAAACAGGGATAAACTTCCTAGCAACGTGCTTAAAAATCTGGTTAATCAAGCTCTAAAAAGTGGCTAGGGCAGTGGTGAGACCAAAAGGCATTACCACCCATTCATAATGTCCATGATGGGTCCGAAATACAATCTTGTGACAATCTTGTGGACTCAATAGGATTTGATGATAGCCAGAATGTAAATCTAGCTTAGAAAAATAAACAATCCCATGCATTTCATCTAACAATTCATCCACTGTTGGTATGGGGAATTTGCCCTTAATTGTAAGAGCATTTAGAGCTTGATAATCAGTACAAAATCTTCAAGACCCATCTTTTTTTTTCATTAAAGTGACAGGAGAAGAAAAGGAGCTCTTACTAGGCTGTATAATCCCATCACGCAACATCTCCACCATTGTTTCAATATGTGCCTTCTGACTGTGGGGATAGCGATATGGCCTAGCCTTTACTGGCATTGCACCCTTTACCAGTGGGATCGTGTGATCGTGTAGTCGAGGAGAGGGCAGACCAGCTGGAATGCTGAGCACAATCTGGTAACGTTGTAACAGGGCGGTCAACTCCGAAGGATATGACGTTAGGGAAGGAGAGATAGCAGACTCCCAGGTGTTATCCCATTGCAAGGCAAAGTATTCATAAATAGCATCAGTAGCAAAAAGACGTTTCAATTGATGGAAGTGAGCCAATGAAGGAAAATTCGGAACCTGACCTTGGAAGATATACTCTTTACTGCCATGAGAAAATTGAATATTTCTGGCAGTGTAGTCATGGATGTGAGCACCGATAGATCCCAACCAAGTGGAACCTAGAATAACATCAGCCCCTACCACCTGAAGCAAGTACACTGGCAGACTGAGTTGAAGTCCCTGGATGTGTACCCGTAAATCCTTCACTAAACCCTCTTCTTATAGATGAGAACCATCACCCACCATAACTCACAAGAGTGGAGCTGGTTCCACTGCGAGTTTCAAGAACTTGGCTACTCGCGGATGAAGGAAATTGTCGCTGCTACCGCCATCAATCAAGAGCTGAACGGAGTGGCCCTGAATCGTGGCCAAAAGTTTAATAGTCCCAGCACCACTACTGCCTTACATAGCGTGGAGCGAAAGATGAAGCACCGTTGATTTGCCAAGCCCGGGGTCCGGGGGAGGCGAATCCGACAACTGTGCATTCTTGTCAAGCTCAACTTCATCATCCTCCAAGTGGAGAATCATCATCTGACGATTCGGGAAACAGTGGGTTGCTGAAAATCTTTCGTCATAGGTGAAACACTGCCCCCACTCGCGGCGAAGCTGCATCTCCGCGGTCGTCATGGGTCGAATTAGGTTAGGTTTGATAGGAGGTATGGGAAGGAGACTCCGAAGTAAGTTTAGAGTTTGACCCGGTGACGAGGATGAAGCGGTTGTGAAGAAAGCAGGTCGCATTGTATAGGATGGTTTGGGCCAAGGTGTCGTATTAGGATTACGTGGGTTAGGTCCTCCAACCGTGGGTTTAGGCGATGAAACAAATTTTTCTTCAAACATCTTTGCCAAAGCCACTGCTCGCAGCAGAGTTTTGGGGTCATGAGCGATCACCTCCCGTTGAATCACTGACGACAATCCATCCAGAAAACATGCCAACAATGATTTGGCAAGGAGACCTTGAGAGCGGTTTGCGAGAGCCATTAACTGTAGGTAGAACTCTGAAACAGTGGTAGTCTGCTGAAACTTGAAAAGTGCCTTCTTAGGACAATCAAAAGGCGATGGGCCAAATTTTGTCTCAAGTGCTAGCGTAAGTTGAGCCCAAGTGTGAAATGGAGAAGATCGTTGTATCATCTGGAACCAAGGGACGACGTCCTTCTCCATGTGCACAGATGTGATGGTAATCTGATCCGCATCAAGAATCTTGTAATAGTCGAAGAACTGTTCAGCCTTAAAAATCCACTCTAGAACATCAGCACCTCCAAACCTTGGAAAATCAAGCTTCACACTCCATGTTTGGAAAGGGGGACGAATCGTTTGAGTGTTGGCCGAGGAACCCCATTGACAGAAGATCCGACTGAGTTCTGGATCAAGGATTCCATAAAGGACTGCAAACAATCCAAATGAGCAGTCATGGATGCAGCGACTTGAGACATGAGTGCCCTCTGTTCTTAGTCATAGTCATGAAGCTCAAGCAACTCCAATAACCACTGGAGCTCGGTCTCATGTTTTGCTATCTCAGCGTTGATGGTACTCAGCCGTGTATCCATTAGAAAAAACAATGAAAGCACCAATGTAAGAGGTGGAACCCTCTTAAGAAAAATTTGGAATGAAGGGCATTCTAATTGATATTAAATTACAATTCAACAGTACACCAATTTAAGTTCACAATAACAAATCAGGAAATTAGAGAAAGAAGAGTAATTAAGGTTGGTGATTGAGTGAGGAATAAGAGCCTTTGTCATGGAATACAACCTTTAAGAAAGGTTTGAATAAGAGATCTAGAAGGTACTTGGGTTTTGTTATCCTAGGATGTAGGTGTCCCACCTCTTATGCTTGCCAATTGCTCTCTTGCTTTTCCTTTGCTTATTATTGGAATCCTCTGCCACATGTCCAACTTGTTTAATTAATTTCTATCTCTTCCTTTCTTTGCTCATCTTCTCCTCTCCTCCTAACAATTCTTGGGCTTGGTACTATTTTTTATTCTTGTATATTTGTTATTGATAAAAAAATAAAAAAATTGTCAATTGAAAGAAGATATAGAAAGGAGTTTAGATTGGTGTAATGTGTGATCTTAGAAATAGGATTATCTTCTAACAAGGTAATGTTAATGATGAAAACTATGGCAAAAATAAAAATATGGGTCTGAAGCATAAAATTCCTAAATTGAATCTTTCATACCCTGATTGTTATTACTCTATAAAAAGGGGTTGAATAATAGGTACTGTCATACGGAAATGCTACACTGCATCACCAGTCAAACTGTAACATGTCATCCTGGTTAATATATATCAGTTCAAGACAGTCTTACAATCTTTGTCAGTGGAGTCCCGTGTCTGTGTGGAGGGAGAGGGAGTTATAAAAAATGTTTCTTTTTGCCTATATATGTGTCAGTTTAACCCTGCTATGCTGATGGGTGGGCAAGGGAGTGTCTGCTTTGTATGCAGGGAATGATTGGAGATGTAGCCAACTAGCTGTTTCTGCATTGTGGCTGATTATTTTTTTGCTTGAGATGTTCACCATACCAATACGGCGACATACACTCCTACTACAATTTTTTTCTTTTTTTCAAACGGCAAAAAACTAATAGAATTAGATGAATATTTTAGGAATATTTCATCTCGTTACACCAGGCCACGTTACACTATTCCTGCAAAAGAGATTCAACTTGCCTGCAACTATGTAAAGCATTCAAACCTTTCCACTACAAGTAATATGATTGTTCATTCTGTTATCTTGTCCAATTTGTATTATGCAGTATATGTGCTATTGCTATCTTTATACCAGTGTAATCTTGAGACATACTAGGATTGGCTGGTGGAAGGCTTTTGGTACCTGCACAAGGTGGGTTGTATGTAACTTGACTATTTAAGGTTGAGGGACTCGTGTATAAGGTTAGAGGCTTAAATGTTCCCATATTTTATAATAGGATTCCAACCTCCTAAAACTGTTCCTTTTATTTAATTTATTCTTAGTTCATAGAAAAAAAAACATTACAAGTTACAAACAAAGTTGTCAACATTAAATATATAAATATAAAAGATACAATCTATCAAGGATAACAATACCACCAAGTCCAAACACCAAAATTGGCAAAGAGGGTTGTCAACGTTACAGAAAAATATATTTGTATATAAAAGATCCAACCTACCTAGGATAACAACGTCACCAAGTCCAAGCATTGAAAATGACCTTGGGGAATCTGCTTTATGGAGCAAAAATTGCCAAAGAAATGAAATAACTAATATTAGGAAGAAATTGTGTAGGGTACGTTACTCCCTCCATTCTAAAACTGCTCTCTGTAATGAACCTGTTTGGATGAGAAAAAAATAGAACAATTATAAGTTGAGACTTCGAATAGAAATTTACATTCACCTAACAACAAAAAATTATATTATTTTATTAAAATATAATAC
>Ga0123340_1002651_pt1 | contig 16316 bp, 12 predicted proteins | sample SirMexnodulemix_FD_89961 | JGI IMG/M metagenome (GOLD analysis project Ga0123340, IMG submission 89961) | Root nodule microbial communities of legume samples collected from Mexico - Siratro Mexico nodule mix | ecosystem: Host-associated > Plants > Roots > Nodule | place: Mexico: Nepantla... | reverse complement strand
TTTTGTTCTTAACCCTTTCCCCCCCGAAATAAAAAAAAAAAATAAAAAAAAAAGACTAAAAAAAAAAAAAAAAAAAGAAAAAAAAAAAAAAAAAAAAAGCAAAATCCTATCTTGGCACAGAACTTAAGGTTTTTCTGTTCTCTTTTTCTTTTCAAACATACCATAAACCTTAATGAGTGACAGAGAAATGTGTTGAGAGCATTAAGTTAATAAACAATGTATGTTTGATGCCTCATTAAGGTACCAATATCTTGAAGAAAAAAATATAGGTACCAACCAGAGTAATCCCCATTATTACTGCATTTTTCTAACAACCATTGTTGCTTTTTCTTCTCTCCCTTTGTTTTCTTTTGAAAGATCTAGAATCCGATATTTTCCAGGACAAAGAGAAATGTTTTTTAAGGTAAAGATCTCAAACAAATTGTGGCATAACAAGCCAAATTGAACGCGAAAAAACGAAGTATGATGAACATGATTCATGCTTATTAGGCAGCAATTCATAGAACTATATCAACAAATTTTCTCCATCACCCTCTCTTTATATGCTTCCTCTTTGAGATGAGACTAGCAAGAACGAAAAGCTCAATCCAGCTCCTCTATATGTACATACATCACAATTCTTTAAGCTTCCGAGTCCAATGCATATGGCAGGCGGGCAATAAACTGAAAAAATGAATATGCATAATAATCCAGATTGTGCATCAGATATTTTGCATCTCCAAGTTCCAACATGTTACTGCAGACAAGAACTCAAGGTTGAATGTTTAATCAACGTAAAAATATGGACAATTTAGACAAATAACCAACCCGAATTTATACGATGTCTGATTGCGCGAAGAGCTTCTCCACCATATTATTTGAAAGGATCCTATTGGGGTCCAATTCCTTTCTTGCTTTATTGTATGAATCCACAGGAAACCTCGTTCTTAGCCTTGCTTGGAGAGCAGCAAGTTCATCCTTGTCCTTTGGAACCTAGATAGCAGATAATATGCACAAAAATTAAGTAGACTTCAATGTTAAGCACTTCCCTTTCATTTTCCAAATGATAAATTTGTTGATTACCAGTTGGATGTACCTTTGACACCAAAGCTTTCAAGAATTAGATTGTTCAATTTACAGTTCAGTAACAACAGCCGTAAACAAACATGACCAATGTTCATGTGTATGTGGGTGGGGGGCGGCGGCGGGGTTGGGTGGTGATTTAGGACAAAGATCAAATGATTAAGATTAAGCAATAATCATATCCAAATACCATGTTCGATCATTTTTCATTATTTATGATACTTTGATGATTACCTCAATCTTAGCCCAGTGTTCAAATGCAGAGTAACGATCCCATAATTTCTCCTGAGTCAGATGTCTGTAATGAAAGAATTCTTCTGTTATGTCCTTCCTCTGCCGAGCATCCATGGTAGGAAGGTACATGATTATACCCACCTGAAACAACATTAAAACTATTAACAGGCAATACAATCTTCCAAACAGCATTACAACGTTGAAATTCATGGAAGGAGCCAAGGGGTTTCGGAATTTAAGCAACTCAATCTAACAAAGTTGGTTTAATAACATAAGGTTTGTACCATTCTATATATTATAATTTGGAGATATCTCTAGTCATTGTAAGATATCCAACACACATCCTCACCAAGAAGACTAGACATTTTGAACATGGAACAAGGGGAAAACCTGATGGCAGGTAATACAAGGACCTAACAAATTTGACTAAGTTAAACTCTCAATAACTTTGTTAACATTTAAAGAAAGAAATTTAAATTTAACTCAACCTCACAAAACCAATCAAGACGAGGTTTGCACCTAACAAAAACTTAAAATTAAAGTATGAATGACATTACTGTGGGTAGTTGAGTAAAATTAAAATAAATTATATTTCAGAAAATAAATTCTCTTTCTTCACACAAAAAATGCATATCTAGAGAAGCTAAAGTTTTTGCATTTAAAAAAACTGATTTCATCTTTTCTCAAAAAGTTACTAAAATTATTAAAATCCCAAATGCACCGCCGAAAGTTTCATTATTCAAAACATGAAAAGAAAAGGAAGCAGAATTATCGTGATAAACATAGAGCTGTGCTCACTTCATATGACCAAGCAGTAATGCAAGTTCACCCATCCTGGCTTAATAAAGAATTTGGAACTATCTGTATGACAAACTATTATCCAGGAAAGAAATTTATTACCCAAGAAAATATATCATCCTCAGATGGGCTTGAAGCAGGACTCATGGGACTCCTACTGCTCGCTGTCCAGCGCTGCTCAATCGGAGCAGGTGCAGGTATCTCTTCATTCTCTATAAGTTGCTTCAGCTCTTCAATGTATTCAAGGTCTTTCATGCTTGGATTAGCTAGTTTTCCAGCTGGGAAACATGTCTCCGATACCCACTGCTGGCCTCCACAATCAAAGCCCAATATTTCATCACTCCATCCAACCCTGTACCCTTCTGACTTTCGCCAGAACTCGGCCTCAGCTTGATTGATGCTGATGATGTGTTTTTTATTGAGAGGATCCAGGGCAATTAGTTTATCTCTTAATTCTGTGAAAGAAAGCTCATCTATTTTTTGTTCACCATCTTCAGCTGATTTACCCCTAGATCCTTCTGCTCTGTATAAAATAACAAAAACTTATGCACATCTTGAAATAGAAAAGTTCACAATATGGCACCAATAAAATAATGACACATTTCACTAAGGAAATATAAAAAGAAAACGGAAGGTTTTGGCAGCAAGCTACAAATGGAGAAAGTGATTAAAACGGTAGCAAAAGCAGAAGAATACCAATGAGATCACAGCACTTTTTCAACAACTCGGATCAATATGCAAAATACATTAACAGTTATCAATCAGTAGTACCTTACCAAATTACAAGAATTAGTAGGAAATTCACAGGCCTACAAAATGGAAACAGTTCTAAATCTTTGGTAATTCCTAAAATCTTCTACTTCTATCTCTGAATGTAAATTTAAATCATATTCAAGAGACAAAAAAAAAAATGGCACCCAACAGGGTCTGCTAGCTTTTATTAGGTGAAAAAGACTCAGCAACACTCTCTTGCACTGGTTACTCTAGTACTTCCAACAAACCAAAATAAATTGATTAATCTTACAGTCAACAGTGAAGGTGTATTTGTACCCATATTTCTGGAGGGACTCCCGGTAGAGGTCACGAACATGCTGTATGGCTTCATCTTTAGTATATTGTGGTTTAAACTTGGGAGGACCTTTCCACTTTGAAACAGGATTGCATCGCACAACCACAACAGAGTCAGTATAAGGGATATAAAGGTACTTCACATGCTTGTTATCAGACAGCAATTTCCTGCATAAGATAGAAAAGGGCTAATATTCAAATCTTTGGAGGCAGATCCTTATTACCGATTCACTCGTTTGTTCTTATTAAAATAAACATTTAAATTGGTCATCCAAAATTAGCTTTCTTGACATCAATAATTCTGAGATTTTTTCTAACTAACTAAATTAGTCCTTCAAAGATTGCAAATATTTATAAATATGTCCTTTTATGTCACCACTATAGTGTGCAGCATTTTAGATTTTTCTGGGGCTAATTTAGTGACAAAAATCTTTAAAGAATTAATATGATTACACTATAATCTATGGAGGACAAACTATGGGGTTTACTCTCAGTAATTATTATTAGTTGTTGGGAGTAAAGCAACTTTTAGATCTTGGTTCCATGTAACAGAAAGATAATGTAACTAACGTGGTAATGATAAATTCAACATATATGTTATTTGATTGATATACCAAAAAGGAAAAAATAAACACCAAAATAATTACTTGTGATTTTTCTTTATCTCCTTCATGGTTGAGACATATGTGTGCTCCACAAGCTCCTGTCGATCAACACACTGAAGGGTGACTTCAGCCACAACTCCAAGTCCTCCAAGACCACATCGAGCAAGATAAAACAGCTCAGGATCTTTATCTTTTGATATTTCTATAGTCCCTTTGGAAGGGGTGACCAATTTCATGGCAATCACTTGTTCATCAATAGGAGGCAATTTTGCACCGGTGCCATGTGCACCAACCTAAAACATGAATGCAAAGCATTTTACTTTATATGGAAGATGACAAGGAGATCTAGTATTAAACGACCCAAAACAGAAAAACCTCAAGCAGACAGAAAACTCTGATACCCTTTTTAATCAACACACTTACATAATACACAGAACGATAAATACGTAAGAATGCATAATAAATTTGGGCTATGGGTAAAAACGTGGTAGGGTAGATTTTGGTAACATTTCTCTTAGGAAAATCTGATATTGGTTATCTTGAAATATGGATTTGCATCTAACTCACCTCAACAAAACTATCTTGTAAAGTAAAAATTATTCGTATTTAGTACTATAATTTGGTCATACAACTACTAAGTCGATGTCTCTTATACACCTCCTCACCCAAACATTTTATATATTTGGGCATGAAGTTTCTACAACAAATTCTTATACCATCTTAGAATTTCACTTTCAACCTCAATCAACTTTACAAAACAAATTTGTAAGATAAAAATTATCTCCCACATATTTAATTTAATCACATCACAAGTTGATGTGATAACTTTATCATGCCAATGCTGAGTACTAGACATATTAAGCATGAAGTTTGCAAGACCGTTCTACAAGTGATAGCAATTGCTTTGATAGGCCCAACAACAAGCTATGCGTGATGATACTATCTCACAACTTGAATTCAAGCATAATAAGTCAATTCGAGCTTGTATTCTTAATTTGGTAATATAACTGGTGAGAGCAGATCTCCGAAAAGTGGTAAAAGATAACAAAAGAAGAACCTGAATAATGCCACCAATTTGCTGCTCCCTAATGGAAGCAAAATTCTGCAAGGTGAGGCCATGGTCCTTGAGGCCATCCACAAGCTGCTGCACTCTGATCCCAGCCTGCACCTTCACAGTCTTCCTCTGCTTGTCCACTTCCAATATCTCATCCATCAGCGCCAAGTTCACCATTCCGACCCTCGACAGCCCAATCCCGTTCGGCGACAGCCCCGACCCGACCGGCCGTATACGGCTCCTCTTCTCGTGCGCCTCCCTCACCACGCGCTCCAGCTGCTCCACGTTCTCCGGCTGGAGGAAGTTGCGCGTCTGCACCTCGTGTGTCCCGCTCCAGTTGGACACCGTGTGCAGGTCCTCCGGCAGCGGCGCGTACCGGAAGATCTGCGCCTTCTTGTGCTTGGCATCGTCCGGCAGGGGGAAGGTGTAGTAGGTGGCGGCACCGCAGAAGAGCAGCAGCGCCGCGTAGCCCGCGTACTTGCGGGTTTCTGCGTCGGCAGAGGAGGCGGGTTCCGGCGACGCCGAGAATCGGCGGAGGAGGAGAGAATGCGAGTGGTGGCGCGTGAGAGCGAGCGTGCGCTTCGCAACCAGTGTTCTCAGCATTTCTGCGCTCAACTCTGGACCAAACACCGAAGTGGTAGATAGTGAGTGTTTAGGAATCAACGCTACTCATAAAATTAATTTGAGTTAATTATTCATCTAAATTCTACTAAAATTCTCAAGAACCAAAAAATACGGCTAAAATGAAATTTCTTGTTTTGTTTACATTACACATTGTATGATGAAACATGTGTCGAGTACTATAGTGGTATAGAACAAAACACTTGAACCCTAGATCTTTTTTTATAGTTTTGTTGGTGTTTTTGGTAGCTGTCCTTTTTGTGATAGTTTTCCTGACCTAGTCCACTACAACATAACATGTGTTGTCTTCCTAACTCATGTCACCAATGTCTCACAAAATATTTAACAACAGGTTTCAAACTTATTATTACTGGACACGGTTAGAGTCTCAATTTGATTTATTTGGGTATATCTTTTTTTCTCTTCCTTTATTAAAATGAGCTTTCTTTCATTCTTACTGTTTTACTCTTTCTGGCTATCATTACGAGAAATTTATCAAGTTTTAGACTATTTTGCAATGATAATTTCTTTTTGTTAGTTTCATCTTTTCTTTTGCTTGGTGAAATCTTAGGATATGAATAAAAATGAATCACATCAACGAGTCTTCATGTGTTTAAATCTTAGGAATAAGAAGAAAGAGATAGGAAAAATCGTTAAAGAGAAGCACTTAATGTGTTTAAAAAGAAAATTAGAAAACAAAAAATAGAAAATAAGAGGCCATTCTCTAAAACGAGACAATTTGTTTTAAAATATGTTAGTACATTTTTGTTAATCATAATATAACCTTCAAGCAAGTAATATAAATGGTTAGCAACCATGCCTCTTGGTATAAACTAATCTGTTACAAATCTGCAGTTTTACAAATCACACTTTCCTAAAATGATATATTTTAGGAATCAATTCCCTAGAATTACCACATACACAATACATACGCCATTATTTTGGGTAATTCTACAATATGCCAATTGCAACAATAGTTGCATCTACTAGAATCTGGTAAGCATGATGTATCCAACCCTTGAAAATGCAGTCATATATTGGCAGCTGCACAGTAGGTCTTCCAGACTCCATTGATATAAAGTCTGCAATTTGTCAATAACCACAGATCCCACGTAAAACTGAAAAGTATATCTTCCCATCCAAAGGTGCCTCAGGATCTACCTGCACAGGATAAACAAGAGTTGAGTGTTATGTTATCGATACCATAAAACAACAGGATTCACAGTGATATTTCCAAAAGCATTCCTTCATTTGCTACGTAATGCCGTCCACCCCTATCAAACGTTTAGTTCAATATCAAATAGCAAAGTTGCTTTTGCCCAAAATTATTTAGATTCTATTTAGTTAGAGTTATATTCAAATTAGTAAGTTACTTGCAATATTTCTGTACTAAGCTACTCACATACATTATTCTACTAATATGCACTCTTGTCCAAAGAAGTCAATCCACCATTTATTTCATTGAAAAAGTTAGGAGCCCACTTAAACCACCAGCTCCAGACTTAATAGGATTGCCAGAGCAACTTCAGCTCATTTTGGTGGCAGATGAACAGGGCCTCATGTACACTGACCAAACTAAGTTAAGTCGATAAAAAAAATATTATTCCACCAAGTCATAGAAGAGACAACTGGAAAATCTAATAAATACATATCAATAACATGGTTGTCCAAATTTTATGGGTATCAATGTTAAAAAATGGATTACCATCTTGGACTCACTTATGAAAATAGTAAAAAACACTAATATGCAGTTCCAAGGCTTATTCAGGAAAAACGACTTTTCTGGTTTGTTGCTTGCCTCGTAAGTATTTTCCACTAATATTGACATTGGTGCAATTTATAATATCTACGAGAAACTTGGGTGACCATCTTTAGAAGAGTCTTCTCTCTCAAACACGTTTTTCATTCACATATTTACTATATTGCTTAAGGAAACCGAACCTGATCTACTCAATCCAAGCACATGTCGGTGCCTCCAGAGTGTCTTGTTAATATATATATGGGGGAAGCAAAAAATCGCGGTCCTTTGTCTTGAGAAATCAATGGATGTTAGTAACTGCAACTCTCGCTTGAGAAACTAAAATCGGGATAGATTTGAATGAAATATGTAACTGCCAGTTCTTTATGAATAGAAGGAAAAGGAGAGACACGGGTAAGGAATAACTTGAATTTAGTGAGGAACAATAAGCAACACACTAGACAAAAGGATCAAGAGGCCTGAAATAGTAATGAAGAAACAGGCTAGATGTCGATGTCACATTTGTGTTTCAGATTTCATAAATTATAAGAATTCAATTTTAACACAATTTGCAAAAACACTTCCACTGGCCTTGGAATGAAGTTCTATTATAAATAGGTAGATCAATAAATAGACGTCAAAGTCAACCAATTAGCATATAGGTGACATTCGCACCACAGCCTCTGCAACATTTGTATAATTACACTGAATAAAAAATAATCAACAGTAGGATTCACACAAACATTTTTTTGGTTTTAAAAATAAATTAGCAAAAAACAGAGCAAAATATTAAACTGTAGTTTTTTCAAAATTTTCGCTTGATGCTCTGTCCCGAGTCAACAACCAATTCAACCCATTTACAGGACATGGACAACGTGCGAGATCAGAAATGTTAGCAGCTATCTTATCACGCAAATATAGCATTCGTACATAGCAGATTATCAGGATAAAAATATTTTCAACATCTCTATAGTAATTAGAAAAAAGTATCTTTAAAATCCTTTTATTCATTTCAGCATATCTTTATCTCCTTTTTTAAAGGTCCTATCTTAAAGGATTTAGTTATTACTAATAGAGATAATAGTGTGATTGATATCAATAAAATAACTTTTTATTTCCATACTTATTTCAAGTCATACAAGCTAGAGAAGCATAAGACATACCTCCCTGACCGAGTATTTCTTTTGGTGACAGAGATACTCTCGCCTTTTTCATCTTTAACACTGCTTTTACTAGTTTTGGACCGACGAACCCCTATAATCAGCAACCACTTGTTAATTATAACAATAACAATAGAATCAAGCTCATTAGCAAAAGCTGTTTTTAAACTAACCTCTCGTCTTAGCCTGGGATGATTGGATTTCAATATCCCCTTGATCCGACTCTGTCAACTCACCCGAAGCACCAGAATGATCTTCTGGCACAAGTTTAGATTCTGATTTCCCATTTGATGTCAACGTTGCCTCTTCCGGGCAACCATCAATTACTTCACCTTCTGTTTCATCTGGAAAAAAGATCAACGATTAGAAAAATCGTAAGCATAACATTCACGAGAAGTTCATCCAAACCAAGAAGCTACGCGACATCAAATAAAATTCCTAAACATCAGAATTTTTCCAGAGCAGACAATTGTTTATCCAGTAAAAATCATACAGCGTACTTATGCTTAAATGTTCATCCTTTTAGCCAACTTATCAGTTGATTGACATTTGCAATATAATATTAATACATCATTCTGTAAAGATTGATCATGTCGGCGTAGGAGTAGGACAAGATTTTGACAATGAGTCTTCGTGGGCTTTGATTAGTTCATTATTACCACATAATGTACATCAATAAATATATGACGTCATAAGGAAAACAGCTAAAGTAGAACACCAGGACATTTTTAAGTTTAAAAGTTAACCTGAAGCTGAATTAGATTCCGAGTGATCTTCAGAATTTGTAGCCACAGTTAAACCCTCCATGCTGTCAATCTTCTGTTGATGGACTTGGGCATTTCGAGCAGTAACTTCCTGTTCCTTCCTATCCGTGTGAAACTTATTCAGTTTATCCTCAAACTCTTCAATGCAAGCTTTAAGTTCAACTTTCGCAAACTTCTTGCCCTGATTTCAATTAAATTGTATTAAAAAAAGCCTCAGCCATTTTTACAGTAAGTATGCATGACAGCATAAGCAAAAAAACATTTACCTTGTTCAGTATGTTCCTGAAGTGGTCCATGACAGAATCCTCTGACAAGACATGCTCATATGACTTAAATAACTCTATGAGTTTTTTCATCCCTTTTTCCGTAAATGATAACTGAGAGAGACAATAAGATATATATTCCCATTGTCGGACATCTGCAGATAAATATAAAGTCACGATCACAATAGGCAATAAACTACAAATAATTAACTTCTCTTGGTTTTGTAATTTATTTCAAAACCCTTCACAATTACAAGAATAAAAATGAAAGGGCGGGCAGTTAAAAACAACTCATGTTTTAACTCATGGGCTGATGAAATGTGAAATAAGGAAATGTTTGGCGCATCCTAAAAAAAATTGGAAAACATTTTATCATAATAGTCTGAATCGTCTTAATAATTATAAGATATGCACAATCTTAGTTGGCGTATGATATCCCATCGCGTCAATTGCATCCCCCTTGCAGAGAAGCTAGCATTGCTGTTTAGTTCATTTCCATTTGACACCGTTTACATGCACGGACAAACTACCAGGCTAATCACAATTTCAAGCTAACGTAAGGAAGTGGTTCTAGGTGCAAAAAAATAATAATTATTTATTAAAATATAGGGACACTATAAAAAACTTATTTAGACAATTTTTGGCATAAACTGGTGAAACTGCTTACTATTTAGACTGAACTGGTTGTATTCAGAATTTAAAATTTTAAAAAATAAGAAGATATACCTGTAACACCACTAAACCGATGGCATAGCTTTTCCACCAGAGCTTCCATTTGTCTATCCTGGAGTAGTTAATGAAAATAAAGTGAGGATAGCAATCAGAATAAATATAGAGCAATTTCAGCATTGTGCTAACACATACCTTTTTGATGGAAGCAATTAAAAATTGCATGATGTTGCAGAAAGAATCTTTGCTCAGATTTTGCTGAGATAATTTGCTTAGTATATCCGGAAGTAAGTTATATATTGGATTGTTTCCTGTAATAATCCAGAAAACTATATCAAACAACTTTCTTCCCTTAAAAATTCAAATATCGAAAATAATTAGATACTTTTCTACACAAGACAAAATCGTAGTACAAGTCAAAACCTTTTTTCGAAAGTTCAAGAAAGAAAAGCTTAGCTAGGTTTGCAATTCTCTCATCTTCATCTTCTAATCTTACAGCCATTTCATTGATGTACCCTTTCACCTGATCAAGAAATGATTGCATCAGTGTCTAAACTAAATTACAGCGCAAACTGAAAAAAAGAAATAATGAGTGACTTCTACCTTCATCATGTCATTTAGTATGAGATGTGAAAGCACCAATACAGCATTCTTCCTAACAGATATACAAGGATCCTTCAGGCGGGCATACATGTTTTCTGTCCATGGTTCTAAAAGATTGGGAAACCGTACTGCTAAATCTCCCAATGCAATTGTGCAATTCGAACGGACAGTTTCAGAATGTGCGCTTTCCACAACCGTAAAAAGGAGTTGGAGATTTGCATCACTGAAAACAAATCACTTTATTTTCACTCCATAAATAATCAGGAATAAGAACGAGATAAGAGGTAAATATTTAACAAGGAACTCACCAAAAATCTGCATCAATAATCATCAATCGACACAAAGCGAGCATTGCAGACGCCTGTAATTCTGGATACTGAATAAATGGAAGTTACGTCAGCAATGCATCTACTTTATGATGTTTAAAATTTTATTCAAGGCTCGAGATCAACTAATTTTTTAAATTATATTCTATTTTCACATTACCACAATAACTGCGGGCTTCCATATATAGGCATTAACTTGGTCGAATATAAAAAAGCTACCAAATAATGACTAGAAAATGCAAAGACAGCTTAAGTCTGTAGAAGGAAATCAAGACAATCAATCACCTTCTGCATTAGTCCAAAATTTCTACACAGCTTTGACAAAAATGTTGCACAGACACCAATCAAATTCTTTTCATTTGAACCACCAGATATTATTTCTTTTTCTGCCTTTTCAAACAAAGCATCAAGCGCTGCATCCTCAGAGGCAGTAAATCCTAACTCGGCATTTATATCATTATCCTGCAACACATTAACAATGCCAAACTTAATTGAATTGACAGCAAAAGATCAAGATGTGTTGCTGATGACTGATAGTTGAAGCAATCAAGGATGGCATGACAGTAAGAAAGAAACATTGACTGCACCTTCTGTGTAGCAGCTGACATTGTATCATTGCTGTCTAGGTTCTGATTCTCACTGTCCTTTTTCTCTTTTGTAAGTTTCTGCTTCTGAATTTTACGGGCACAGGACTCAATATATACCAGTTGATTCATGGCAATATGACTTACTATAAATAAAAATCTGCTAAGTTTTGGTACTTGAACTGTGAGTGGCATACTGCCACTAATTGTGTCAACGTCACTCTGCTCATTAACACCACCATCATTAAAGACAGAACTGAGAGATTTTTTTATAATATCAACAGCTATGGTTTCTGGGGTAGGGTGAATGGCATAGACGGCAGCTATGGCTTTGTCAGCAGCAGCAAACCAAATATTTGTGGGAAGCCAAAAACCAGTGATTAAACTTTCTAGAATACCAAAGATTCGAACACTACTACTAACCAACAGTTTCTTCTTGTCTTCTTCAGACAGTCTCTGGATAGCAAGACAAGCTGTCTTTGCTAGCAAAGGATCAACTTTGGACCAACGACCGAACCCAATATCGATTATGTCCTGTAAGTGTGAGCCAAGCACACCAGGTGACGTCTTCGCAACCATGCAAAGGACTGATAAAGCACTACGGCTCTGCTCTGCAGTGGTTCCACCAATATTGAAGCAAAAGAAATCCCATAACGCTGATATCTACAGTAGCAATGACGAGATGAGGAAATCAAATCAATAGTGAGAACCAAATTTGGTATACAGGCAAAAATAATTTCTTTTGATGGGAGAAATAGAAGGACACTAATATACTGATACAGGAGATCATAACTCACTGTCAGCCTCAACAATTTGAACCCTATTTACGACTTCAAAAATTATTTATACTTATTTAAGAGCAGTGTTTATCACCAAATGATACGCAAACATGAAAACAAAGTCAAACTCATTCTTGTCCCAAAATATATTTAAATTTGTGAACACATATATGAACTGAAAAAGAAAGCCTTCATTTCATATTTGGGGAATAATATCTGGAGTCTAATACGGAGGTATTCAAATAGTTTATGTAGCATATATACTACTCAAGAAGGTACATGAAAACATACCGTGCTGGAAGATATATCACCCTTAGAGACTAGGGCCCCGATTATACACTCAAGGGCTGCTAGATCTCCTATATTAGAATCAGAGGCAAGACTCGAAAGATTATTGGCAGTTTCAATTGGACTTTTCCTGATGTATATTGTATGGAAAGCGCTCTCCACTGCTTCATAGATGGCTTTATCCTGAGAAAATACCTACAAATGGAACAGAGGACAGAAATAAAGAATTAATTTTATAAAAATCAAGCGCTTCATACAAATAAAAAAGTACATATCCATAACACATCGAAGAAATAATCTAATATAAATATCATTATTTCAAACTACTTGAGATTGTGATCTGCAACCATAGTTGCAATCAAGTTTGCCTGTGATTTTCCCCCTATTTCAACAACCACAACGAGACTGTGATGGCGACACAACATTTCACAATAAAAGAAGCAAGGACTTACAAGTGGTAACATCTTTCGGAGACATTCCTCGGAGCCATCAATCTGAAACTGTCTGCATCTCATCAATAAGAGAATTGTGTTCTCAACGTCAGTGGCAGAAGATGAAGCCATCAATTGGACTAGGGTTGCCATTGTGGCTCCTATGCATTTAGAGAACCGCAATCCAGCCTCAAGAGATGCAATCAATGCCCTAGTCTGTTCCAAGTTCCCAACATCCGGCACACTACTGTTCTGCAAAGCAATTGCATCATCTGATTGAGACATGCAACTATCAGTTAAACTGTCTTGTTGCTGCCCCTTCACAACAGTTTCATTATTTGAATCAACCACTTCTCCATCACCGTTAAAATGATCAGTATCAGAGGAGGGTTCTGCTCCTTCTGAAGGCTCAAGCTCTTTCAACTTCATTTTGTACTGATCTAAGGTTGCATCAAAGGAGGCTACTCGAAGCTGAGGACCAAAAGGGTTGTGCTGCAACATCATGATCAACAGATTCAAAGCATATTTTCTCACCATTGCACTCTTGTCCTCCAACCTTCCAGCAGCAACTTCTGCAACCTCATTCCACAGTCCAATTGAAATAGAGTGCTCCTCACATAATTCAGCCCACACCTGAAGAACTCGACTTCTGGTATAGGCAGAAACATCTCTACAACGCTCAAGCAAGATGTCCAACATAGCTTGCTTGGTACGCAAACGAATGGACTTAGAACTTGCTTCGCCAACATCAACATCTTTAAATGCCTTGGCTATTAGCTTCCCCATCACCGCAACAAGTGCATTGCGTATCTTATAAGACTCTCCACCAAAGTGAGGGACAAGAATGCCAATGTTAGTCGAAATCAATTTTGGTATGCGGTCAGCAAGCTCGACCAAGAAACGACCCACATTTTCAGCCCCAGCTGTGTCTTTCACATAATCTTTGGGATTAGTCCTTCCAATCTCCCTGACAAGGGCCATAGCGAGGCTTCCATCTCCATACTTCTTCTCAGCACCAGCAACTGCATCAGCCATGTGCGTGACCACAAAATCATACTTGTGAATCAGGTGCACAACGGATGCACACGACTGAGCTGTGTAATGATACTTAGTAGAGCAGGCTCCAATTATACGGCATAGGGCCTCTTTAACATCGGAATCTTTTAAGAGAACCGCATCCTCAAACATAGAGAAAGCATTTCTACAACAAGAGTGTCAGTTCAGAAAGCTTGTCAAAATACTGCTTCTAAGAATAAGGTCAGCTTACATTAACAACACCCACTTGCTTTTAAAAAGGTATTTTGATGGATTCGAGAATATCATTGCCAGAAAGCAAGTGGGTGTTCATTTGCAGCGGCTAACAAAATGAGAAAAATACACAAACCACTCTCACTTTGTAATAAAAGACAAGTAGTTTTCATCCAGGTCCGGCGAACTGAAAAGCAATTCAAGGTTTATCTCCAAAGAATTGGCAATGAGGTTGAGTATCCGAGCTCTTTGTGCCTCCCAATTCCATGAATTCACAGCTTGTTTCTTCCTACCATTTGGAGCGACAACCTGAAACCAGATACAACAATACAGCACACTTGGGCAAAAATCAAATCAGGGTACGCTTGGAAAAACTTCACCAAAAATTTAAAGAGAAAAAAAATAAAGAACAAATTAAATAAGTTTTTCACCGAGTTAAAATTAGCTTATCCCAAGCTAATTCGTAAAAGTTTTCATACAGTCTCTCTAAATCTTTATTTTTAAACTTGTAAATTGGCTAATTTTAGTTTATAAAAACTTTTATTCCACTTTTGTCTTATTTTTCTCTTCTAGAAGTATTTACGAAAACACACCCTAATCCTTCATATATATACAAGGTTGTCCCTAAAGGATACATTACATACTTTGAGCCATGAAATATACATTCAAGAGCAAATTAGAGCGCATCCCTCTGATTTTTTCAGTTCGCACACAATTCCCTTTTGTTTCCAATTCCTACCCTAACTCCCTAATTCTTTAAAGCATCACATCAAAACTTCTCAAACATTCCACCAATAAGCCCCTTAACAATTGAAAACCCTACATCTGAAGGAGAGATGAACGTAATTTACTCTAAATTAAAGTGTCGTTTCCGTGATTGAGGAATTCCCGAGAAGGAGTAATGATTAATGTGTCCGTCTTGTTGAGAAACGAAATGGAACATTTGAAACGTGAGAGGGAACGAACCTTGGAGGTGTTGGAGTGTAGAGCGAGCAGAATGGAGAGGAGGAAGAAGGAGTAGATTTTGAAAGCGTTGCGGTGAGAGGCGATGGGGACGTGGTAGTTGGAGGCTCTGGAAAGGGAATCCACGTTGGGGAGGAGGACGGCGAGGTTGGAGCGGAGCGTTTCGAGGAGGCTGAGTTTGGAGGAAGGGGAGAGAATGGGGAAGGCGCGAACCAAGGAGTAGACACGGTCGAAGACGTCCTGCTCCTCGATGCACAGAATCTCCCTGTCGGAGAGATCAAAGGACACACCTGAAAGAAAAGGAGGAAATTAGGGATTGATGAAGAAGAGTGAAAAAGTGAGATTGGTTTACCTTTGACGAACTCTTCGAGTTTGGAGGAGACGAAGGAAGCGACATCGACAGGGTTCTGAACGCAGAGCCTGTTATCGTCTTCGTGTTCGTGTTCCAGCTCTTCCAGCGTGCGAGGGAAGACGAAGTGAGGTGCCATGGAGAGAGAGAGAGAGAGAAGAAGAAGAAGAAGAAGAAGTAAAGGGTTTTTGATTTTCCGATCTCTGCTATGCAAATTTGAAATGAAACTGAAAGTGGATAAAGGCGCCAAATAGCATCTCCATATAAACTTCTAACGTTACAATGGAACTGTGTTTAATTTAATTTCAAAAATTAAAAAAAAAACAAATTAATGTATATTTTAAGTTGATTTGTAAATATGTTTTTATATATATTGCAAAAAAAAAATCATTACTTTTCAATCTTCGTATTCTCTATGTTTGGGATATGATTTTAACTAAATGAGAATGTTTAGAAAATACTTTTAATAAGGGAAACCTTTTTCAATTTTTATTTTTTACTTTTTTATTTATAAATATATAAGATATAATGTATTATTGATTTATATATATTTTTAGTTCTTATAAATATGATTTCCCGTCTTTTTAGTCACTATGAAGATGTTTGTTCGATTTAAATTTGTAGTGTTTTCCAATTTTTGTTTTTTTTAGTCTTTATGATAATTGGGTTTAGTATAACACTGAAAATAATAAAAAAATTATTAATTTAA
>Ga0123340_1002646_pt1 | contig 16334 bp, 8 predicted proteins | sample SirMexnodulemix_FD_89961 | JGI IMG/M metagenome (GOLD analysis project Ga0123340, IMG submission 89961) | Root nodule microbial communities of legume samples collected from Mexico - Siratro Mexico nodule mix | ecosystem: Host-associated > Plants > Roots > Nodule | place: Mexico: Nepantla... | reverse complement strand
TTATATTTTAATATATATATATATATATATATATATATATATATATATATAGTTTTAATTCTTTTAGTAAGGTAAAGTCTTTCCTTTTAGTATGATTTTTATTTTATTTTCTAAACTGTGTTTTGAAAGTATGGTTAAAAAAAATCACACTCAAACTAAAATAGAATAAATCATGTAAAAACATGATTTTAGTAAAAAAAGAGAAAAAAGTTAGAATCGTATTTGCAAAGATGAGTTATAGTAGAAAAGAGTTAGTTATTTATTTATGTGAAATTATAATTTTAAATATAACTTGCATAGATTTTTTTTTTAATTTATTCATTTCAAAATATTTAAAAAAATTTACACCACTTTCCCCGGCCTAACTACAACATAGTAAGAAATCTCTGATTTGGTTTTAGAGCATGCACTGAGGGAAAAATACGTTGGTTTGCAAATTAAGAATGAATCCTGAAATGAAAATTAGAGAAAATAGCTTAATATAGTTGAATACTCTCTGACATGATGGAGACACCTCACCTTCATTTGTATGTTCTCCTCTTTATCTATCAAGTGTACCAAAGTTCACATGCAATGAAATAAATGGGGTGGGTTTTTCCTTCTTTTTCCCACCAAGGATGAAGAAGGCTTTTGGTCCAGTCTACGACTCTACATAAATAGGGACATATTAAACCTATGAGTCATCACAAACTTGAGGTGAAATTTGGTAGAAAAGGGAGAGTGAGAGAGAAGATGAAAAAGACTAATGATTGTAACAAAATGTGATGAAAAAGAAACAAATTAGAAAAGAGAAGAGAAAAAGAAAATAACAACTTATTTGGTAGAGATAAGATAGGTGAGAAATTGAGAGGAGAAAGTAGAAACAGAAGAGGAATTAAAAGGCTGAGTTGTTTGATTAAATTAAATTAATATGAAAAGAAATTTCAAAAGTGGTGAGTCTCTCCCATGCTAAACTAAGGCTTTTTCAATTTAAAGATATATAAGAATTTGAACTCTATATGGCATATGCAATATAGGTTTTGTATTATGCTAAAACTCATAGACTAAGAATCACAATATGATAAATGAAAGAAAACTTAGGTTAAGTAAATTAAGGAAACATGTCTAAGTAAAATAAAATAAAAATAATACATTTTCCAGAAGGATAATGGTGCCTCATTTTCTGTGTGTATAGGGTGAAGTTTTCATGGTTTGTCTGGTCAATTTTGCTTAGTCGGTGAAGCTTTTCTCTCTTGGTCCCTTCCATTGTGATCCCAATGTGGCAAGCTATAATGGTCCTACCCATAATGCATCTCATTTTAATTTCATGGCCACGAAAATGACTTTCCATTACTTTTGCAACATCATACCAATTGCAAAGGCCTAATTGGATAGGATAAATACAATTAGGTTTTAAGATTTTGGATGAAATAGTTAGTCATATTTCTATAAGAAAGTTGTTTATGCAATAGATACTTTAATTTATAGACATTGGTTAGTACAAGGGTTAGTTGTTTGTAATTCTTAATTAACCTAATTATTTAGTGATGTTAATTTTAAAAAAACTTACATGGCCCAAATGGTTTTAGGAGTTATTTCTAACTATGAATTACTTATATAAATAGTATAAGATAGCTAACATAAAAAGATATAATATTGTTCTCATTGAATTCACAAATATTCACAAAATGATGAAACTAGATCTTTAGTGAAAATATTTTATCTCTTAATAGACAAAGATAAAACCTAAAAACTCACTATTTAATTTTGAAGAATGAAGTAACAAGACATTTTGCCACCATCAAGACAAGCCCTGTAGCACAATGCTATAGGGCCCTTGTGCTTCATTTGTTTCCCACTATGAGTACCTAACATGGGGATTTTTTTTCAGTGCCGTGTGGAAAGGAACACTCAAATGTTTTCCTCATTTACAGCTAGCCTGTACTACATGTCCATGCCACAACAACTAGAAAAAAAAATTGAAAAAACACGTATCAAAAAAGAATTACAAGAACCTCATTCCCAAGTCCTCAAAGCATGCAAAGCACTCACTTTTTTTAACTTTCATGTATCTAAAGCACATTTTCAAGAAATCAATCAACAAAGCTATCTTTGACTCTACCTTTTTCTTCTTCTTAGTAGTGGTATTATACTACATATGTTGTTAAAAACTTCACATCCACACTTAGTAATAGTAAGTAGTAACCACAAAAGGGAGAGAAAAAAAGCAAGTGTTGTTGGTACATGTCACTTTCTTTTTACCCCTTTATTCCACGGTCTTCCTCTTTGTCAATGATCTCATCCAACCCTTTCTAACCTTCACTCCTTCAACCTTGTTACCAACATGGCCCACACCACCCTTATTGGACCTCTTCCATTGGATGAAATGGACCAAACGGCCCATACGCTTTCTCCATCCAAACGCGTTATTTGACTTTCCATGCTCTATCACACTCTTGTTCTCTTTCTCCTCCTTCTCTAGGAACTTGCCCTCTACACATACCTTATTAGTCATGTTAGAGAGGGTGCTCTTTTCCCATGAAGCCACTCCATTTTCTTCAAACTTTATTGAGATGAATGACTCTGAAAAGTTCAACCAATTCCGCAACGTCATTATAACTAGAAGATACCATCCAACACACCCACATAAAAAATAGTTATTCTTGACTAGAATTTCTAAAGAAGAAATTTAATAGAGGAGGCTAATTAAATATGCTTAGTTCAGGTTTACATTTTAAATTATGTAGTTCTATTACACATAAGACAAATTAACATGTTTTAAAGCTATATGTACATAAGAAAATAACAAACAAAACCAGTCAATGGAATAGAGACATAGATTTGCTTTAAATTAATATAATACACATACACTCACCACCAACTTATGCATCTATATGATGAATTTTTGCCAAGTTAGAAGGGGGTTCTAATCGAATTTTTAGTTGGCACAATTTTTTGTTTTGCAACTCATAATCACAAACAAAACATATTTTCGGTGTTATAGGTCTCTTGTCGTTTGCGTATGACTCCCACACGCCACGAAGAAGAAATGAAGAAGGATCAATAAAGAACAAACATTTGAAAACCTTCACCTTATGTTGTATAGGCACTCTTAGCAGCTACGTTTCTTACCTTAATTTCATCGTCATCATAATCTAATCTTGCACATGAAGATCCACACACATGCACATGCTATGCTATGCTAACTCTTCATCGATTAATAGCAATGTTTCACCCACCATGTATGCACATTGAACAAGGTAAATGAAAATGAGATTAAAGAAGATGAAAACCACCAACACTGATATAGCACTTACAAATCATAAATTTTTAATTTTTTTTTATAAAAATTATAATTAGGCATAGAGGGAGATTAAAAAGACAAAAGGGTAATAAAATTTGACAATAAAGCAATGTGTAAAATAAGGTCTTTCCTTCTGGGCTGGGAGAGGCATCATCTTGATCATAGTAGTGAGATTTGAATTGGTGGCGAGTGAAGAGAGAACCAAAAGCAAAGATCTTGTGAATGGAGGCTGAATGCTTCCTCTGAGTGGAACTTTGAAGCCTGTGATGGTGATGATGATGGTGAAGGTCTTGTTTTGCAGCCAGTATGAGGAGCCTCTCATTCAAGCACAAGGGGCACACACCTACAACTACTTGTTTAGGGTGGAAATAGCAGCATGTTTTTTCCTCCTTGTGAGGATTTCTATTCATGTTTTGGCTCAATTCACAATAAGATCAAGAAGAAGAAGAATGATGGAGGAAGAAAATGAAAAGCCAATCCCAATGTGATGTGAACTACTAATTAATTAAAAGAAGAAATGGAATGTGAGGTATTCTTGAGAATATATATAGGTGGGAAACCAAATGAAAAATCATGAGCATGGACCCAGCGATGTAAGACCCTAGACAATATTGTTTGAAAAATTGTAAATGTACATTTAGTTTATACTTTCACAAAAAAGATAAATAAGAAAAGTAAAAAAGAAATGTGGATGATTGGATTGATTTAATTATAATAAAAATAAGGAATGGTTTATTGTAAAACATTTTGCAGTAAAATATTGCTTGTACAATCTTGTAGGGTACATGTTTTCAGTAGATAATGTTCAATAGTATGGAATATGAATATATTCTGCAGCTGAAGAGAATATAACTGAGATAGATACGATAAAATTGCCCCACAACCTTATTCACAGGCTTTTTGCCTTAGAAGTTGTATTGCTTTTAGACTATTTTTTTATCATAATTTTCTGATGGATAACTGAAATTATTTTTTCACTCTTTCAAAATTTTTCTACACTTTTTCAGTGTTGATCCGGTCTGAGATGATTAACTTTGACTTTAATTGAATATTAAGCTGCTTTGATAGTTCTCCCTTCAACCACAATTAGAGATAAAACAAAGGGTAAATGCTGACCCGGTCATTGAAGACTCTTAGTTTAGTTCTTGAAAAAAAAATATTTTTGTTTATAAATATGTAAAATGTCGAACAATTATACTCTCTTTATTAAGTTTAAGAATCAATTTAACTCGGGACTTATTTTGTAATTAAGCTATAATATTCAGGAACTAAATTTATATTTTTACTCTTTCAAATACTAGATTGACTCCAGCCCCCACATTTAATAATTAATTAGTAGTTTAGTATAAAACAAAATAAATTTATGAATGGAGCAGACGAAATATATAATTCACAACTAAACAGTAGTGGTTTGATATAAGTCAACCAAATTATATAACTATTTAGATAAACGGAATTATAGTTTAAATAACCAATATTTCCTAATTGTTTTTCAACTGTTTATATAAATTGTGTAAATTATTACTATTATTAAATATCTTATTTTAAAAATATTCAAAAATAAAATTATCATTCTCATGATTTTCAAATCAGTTTAAAGAATTCTATTAAAAAGTTATTTACTTTTTAAAAAATAAACTAAAACAACCGTTTAGCTTTTTCAAAACAAATAATTTTTTTTTTTTTTGTGAAATCCAATTCAAAACCTCATGGGTTTAATTATTCTTAATCTTCTCATATATATAACATTTGGATGGTTTAATATAACTAATTAAATATAAAATTGTTCCAATTCATAAAAGTTTGATTTGTGAGCGATGAAGAAGATTCTGGTTCTACTAAGTAATTGGAAGTTCATGGAAAACAAAAGTATTTGAAGCCTTGTTTGCTAAAAGCTAACAAGTTGAGCAAAGTGGCTACTTGGTGCATATGATTGCCCCATTTCTTGTTTTTGCACATTTGTCAATAAAGATGGTGCTTTTATTCTATTTTTCTACCAGATCTTATCACACGTTCAAATATGATTCTCACTTATTCTTTCTTTTTCTTTTATGAAAATTTATCCAATTACAATATTTACAAGATCATCCTTGAAGAGGTCAACTATAACATATGATAAAGTACATAACAAATGATAAAAGACCTCTAATTTAAAAAATAACAATTAAGACAACATTTAATTTTGATTCTAAATCTTTCCAAGTGCTCATCAAACTCTTCTTCTTGAATGTGACTTATCTTTCAGCTTAGGACATTGAGTCTTGATGTGATCAATTATTTTACACTTATAGCAAATGACCTTGGAGTTGTCTTCATTCTTCTTTCTGATGAGACTTTCCTTTCTTTTGTTGGACAACCTCACTCTCAATAAGTGGAATTTAAGTCTAACTCAATCTTACAAAACCGGCTTGTAAGGTGAGGTTTGCACCCATTTATAAACTATTCAAAAGCCTTATCTCTAGTTGATGTGGGATCTTCAACACACCCCCTCACGTCAAGACTGCTCAACTCGTGCGTGGGACTATATTGTTTAAGGATAGTCCGATAGCGGCCCGATAACGGGTGGCCCGATAGGCTCAACAACCGTCCTAGGATAGGCTCTCACATCATCGTTGCCTTGGCCTTTTTGTTTAAGCATTTGCTTAAACTTTCTTGATATAAGAGATATTTCTTTGTCAATTGAGTTTTCCAACTTAACCTTGAAAGTATTATGTTCCTCCTTTAAAGCTTTCAAAGCTCTAGCTTTCTTTCATATGATCTAGGTTTTCTTTGATGTAAACCTTACATGAAGACCTTTTTAGACAATGAAGATGCCTCCTTGTACTTGTGATCTTGGAGATGCATCTCGTGGACTCTCAAGATTTCTAGAAGCTAATCCCATATGAGCTTTTCAGATCTCTTATCTCCTAGATGGAGGTGGCCTTTGGTTCTCAAACCTTAGACATGTTATCTAGCAACTTCAAGTTGATCTAAGCTTTATAGAAAATTTGCCATGAAGCAGCTTCCAGAACATTTTTAAGAACCTATATTCTTCTGGGTATAGTCTCACCTCATGGTGAAGAACTCATACTTAAGTGTGAGAGTGATAACTTTTTTAGATTGGGTATCCTCATTTTCTTCATAGTCTATCCTTAATGAGTCCCAAATCTCCTTGGCAGTATTTAACCTGCAAACCTTTTCATATTCATTTTTTGACAAAGCACAAATTAGAGTGTACCTTGCTTTGTTGTTTAGTTTCATCTTGTCAAAGTCATCCTGTATCCAATCCCCTTTTAGATCATTGATAATGATGTCTCCTCTAGTTATGATAATCCATAACTCAGAGTGTAGACTTGATGTATATTTCCATCTTGTCCTTCCAATAGGGATAGTTCTCCCCTAGAATATTGGTGGTCTTGTGAAGGATACTCCTTGGCAACCAGATGTCCTTCCATGCCAGCAATGTGAATCTTCCTTTCAATTGTAGTAAGACGTTAAATCCTTTGGAGACTGAATTGTGTACTTACATCTTTTTTAAGTTTTTTGTAAAGCTTCATCTTGATAAACATGAACATACAAAGTTAAATGTTGTTTATCATTAGAGGTGCATTTTACAAAGCTCATTAGACGCAACTTCAATAGGATAAACACATTGTTAAAAAAAAAATTCACAAAATATATTTTCACAAAAGTTTCCTTCTTAAGTTAGTTTCAGATAAATATGATGTAATAAAAGAGATAAGAGATAGAGAGAATTACACATGTTATATTTTATACTATGTTTGAATTACACAGACTACATCCAATTTTTTATTAATTTGATGAAGTTTTTTATTAATGTAGACTACCACTGCAAGATATAATTATTATTTAGACTCAACCATTTCTATCTAAATTAAAAGTATTATTTGGACACAATTAATCTTTTCTAACTTATTATTTGTATCTAGCCACTTTGGCTAAGCATGTGTATTGTTTGGACCCAACCCACTTTTTACTAAAATACTTTGATAACAAAAGGTTTGATTTAAAAGATCACATAGTTTTGCTTACTAAAAGATATCAACACCCTAATATGAATAAAAGTTTGAAAACACTATTCTAGCAAGCTATGAATACAAACAATGCTCTTCCTCACACATAGAAGGGTTAAAATTTTTTGAAAGAATTTAGAACAAATTTTGTAAGGATCGTCAACCTTTCTTCTTCTTCACATATATGTAGAGCTGAGAAGAAAATAATATTTGCAAATCCTTTTAGAGCCGATGTAAGGTTTACAAGTCTTTCATCTTCTTCGCTTATCGTCTAGACATTTTATGCACATAGACACATTAAATTCTCTTCATACAACATGAAGTACATGTGATTTCTTTACACAAATTCTATGATACATGACATGACTTATCAGGCATATACATATAGTTTTTTACCTTTTCAACAAAAAGAATGGAACCTAATACAGTTGAATGACTTTGCAACACTAACATTCTTCCATTTTCAAATAACAATTTATATGTATCAAGTTTAAGCATATTCTTCAAGAATCTAGATATAGACATTTCAAAGTCTAATCTTCTTAAAAGATATGAACATTTCATGCACATAAAGAATAAACCTTTATAGGTCTTTTATGTGTACTATGAAAGGCTTAAGGCTTATTATTTGTAAGAAGGAGTATACTTATCATTTAGTCAAGCTAAAATCTTATCAGATGAAGAATACTAAACAAGACACTTTCATTTATTTGATGAAACACATAATGAATAATGTTTGTCTCTAACAAGACCTTATGTATATACAATTATGTATTATACTTTGTTGTTTAAGAAAAAAATCAAATACAAATTAAAGGATTTATTGAAAATTGATCTAACAAAAATGATCAATTATTTATATGGGTTCCTTGAACCTCAAGCCATAAAAATTTGGAAATAAAAACACAATTTTATGTTCATATTCAATGTTGGATTCATGTACTTAAGTGATTATTTACCTCATGAGTACAACTCACACACTATATATGTTACATTATCAATATATGTTACATTATCAATATATGTTACATTATCAATACATGATCACTAATTATTATGTCTAATTCAAGTCTCATTAGCAATTAATGATATTTGTCTAAGAGATTATTCTTGTGTGGTTTTATTTACAATGAAAGTTGACCTAAACATAAAATATTTAATACAAACGTATGATTTTCTTAAAAAATAATCAAAGATTTTCATTTGAAACATTGTAAATTAATAATCATTTTCTTTGAACTACTGTTATGAATATAAAAAATGTATTAAATGATAACATAACTTTCATTAAATTTATCTTTAAGTTATTTAATTCTTAATTAAATCACAATAACTTTAATTAATTTTAAAAGAATTAACTTAGTTAAAATGGATATATTAGTCTATAACAAAAACCAATAAAGCTTGGACACATGGAGATGGACCAAACCTTACATGGGTATTAATGATTCTTAGTATAAGATAATAACAAACTTTAACTGTTTTAGTGAACTTATTTCTAGTTTCAAATTTTCTAAAATATAGAAAACCAATATTTATTATTTTTTGTTTGAAAAAAAAAAGTATTGACCCAGTCAACAATTGAAGAAATTTATTGCAAGTGGTTACAATATTTTTTACGTAATAAAAATTATTAGTTGTTCTGTACTGAATTTAGGATTTATTTGTGGTTAAACTTTTAGCACTAATTTAATGACATGATTATATATATATATATATTGGTATCTTGTCGAGCTTAATATGCTATTTGGAGGAGAAAACACCTAACATAGAAAAAAATTAAAAGAACATCACATTCTACCTTAATTTTTGTTAATAGATATAAAATGTGTTATTTTACATTAGTTGTGATTTTCTAATAAATGTGAATGTGGCATATTATTAGTTACTTCGCACAACCAATATAAAATATCACTTTTTATATTTTGTCAACTTATAAATATCACATTTTTTAGTTCAATTTCATAAGTGCTGTAGAATGTCTAAAAAATGTATAAAAAACATATGTTGTAACACTGATTTACTTTTTGTCGTGATATCACAAAATTTATAGTAGACGAAGATAAAGTACACAATGGTATACTCTTTTTAAAAGAAGTTAAAACTTATTATCATTAAAAGTCACTTTAAGGGTGAAGATAATAACACTTACAACTTTTTTTTATTAAAAGTTATATGCAAATGACTTGAAAGAGTTTTGTTAGTCATTAAGTCATAAGGTACGTAATATAATATATTTTAAACAATTAAGGAAATTTAATGTAGGGACTTAAATAAGAGGTAGACATCGAAAAAATTTTAGAGGAAATCGATATAATATTAACTAATGGTTATAACATTAATCATTGGTTTCATAAAGGATTGTCAAATTGCTTTCACTTTACATAACAATACTTTAATTTTGTCTTCTTTTTCTAAAATAATGAGATGTATTGATTTAGAGTTTCGGTTAAGAAAATTAGTTAAGTAAGATAACCTATTGACTAAGGTATGAAATATAGACTTATGATGAAAACAGAGAGGTATCATATCTAGTAATTGAAAGACCAATATTATAATTTGATATAAGCTATGTGGCTGTATGCTTCTAGTTGTAAGTTTTCTACGAAGCTTCCATAAGATGGTATTTACTCTAGTTTGTTCACTTCATTCTCTAAAGATTGTTTAACATAAGCAAACTAATCGAAAATAATGCATTTCATTCACGGTTTTATGTTAAATAATAACATATATAAAAGTTTGACTCATAATTAACCTCGTTAAGATAAGTATATTCCCTAACATTTGTTTATTCTTTAATTAGCCATTCGAGAAGGATTTACTATTTAAAACCACTTATATATTCATCAAATCAATTGAAAAATAAGATTTATGGGAATACTTATTATTTACCCGTTGCTCATATTATTTATAGATACTCGCATGGCATTTATGAAATTTTTTATATTCGTAGATATTTATGGATATTCATGTATATTCAATTTTTATTCTTTTGTAAACTTTGAAACAAGTTAAAAATATTTTTTAAAATATAGACTCAAATAAAAATTTTATCTTAAAATATGATTTAAATAAAAATACATAATAAAATATTTGAAGAAATAAAATTAACCTTTCAAAAGAACAACTTCAAATAAATTGTATAACAAAGAATAAATTTAAATAAAATTAATCTCTTAAAAAACAAATTTAATTGCATAAAACTAAATGAAAATAATAAATAAAGATATAAAATCAACTTTTAAATAATTATTCAATAGTTAATCACTGGTGCGAAATAATAAATCAATAACTCTATTGATGATTCTTTCAAAATTATTGTCGATGTTTGATTAGTGACGTTCTTTTTGAAAATTTAATCAATTATACTATAATTATATTCTCTTTCTTCTGCAAAGCACACGTATAGACCACTTGCACCTGCACCTCGTGCCTCTATCTTTTTCCTTTTTTTTCTATCTGTGAAGTTTCTATCCATATATCTCATTTATATCTTATTTATTTCAAAATTCGAATACACCCTGCAGTAGTTAAGAAGCTAAGGATCATTTTTATCCGATAAGAATTTCAAATCAAGTAAGTTCTTATTTATTCTATAGATCTTTTGTTCTCTATTTTTTCTTAGGTTTCGACCATTAATCTTTGAGGGGTCAGTTGAGATTAGTGTCATTATCTGATTTGGAGGAATTATTTTGGAGATCGTCATCTTAGGTAAGGGAAGTTAGTTTTAACTTTTTCAATAGTACCTTAGGTTAACAGACCTGATTGTGAATGAAATTCATCTGCAATTTTAACTTCCATTACAGGGGTGTTTCATAGTGAAACAGGTTAATTATGTATTTAATATAAACTTCGAAATTGAAATGATGTGTATGCTGACTGAATTATATGTTCATATGTAACCATTTTGATTGAAATGAAACCAAAGTACTGGAGGTTGAAAGGAAATGAAGGTACCATGGATACATATGTATCTATATGCTTCAGTGTGGTTGAATTGATATGATATGTGTGATGACTAAATTATATGTTCATATGTAACCATTTTGGTTGAAATGAAACCAGAATACTGATAGTTGAAAGGAAATAAAGGTATCATGAATATATATGCATCTATATGCTTGAGTATGACTAGATTGGTATGATATGTGTAATGACTAAATTATATTTTCTTGTGTAACCATTTTGGTTAAAATAAAACCATAGTACTGGGGGTTGAAAGAAAATCAAGGTGTCATGGTTACATATGCATCTTTATGCTTCAGTATGGTTAAATTGATATGATATGTGTGATGACTGAATTATATGTTCATATATAACCATTTTGGTTGAAATGAAACCAGTGTACTGAGGGTTGAAAGGAAATCAAGGTATCATGGTTACACATGCATCTATATGCTTCAATATGGTTGAATTGATATGATATGTGTTATGACTAAATGATGAGTTCATATATAATCATTTTGATTGAAACGAAATCAGAGTACTGGGGATTGAAAGGAAATCAAGATAAGATGATTGTCAATGAGTTTACGTGAAGTCAATGTGCTTGGAATTGAGTATAAAGGATTGTGATTAGATGATAGACCTATTTGTATTTTGTTTGAGAGTTGATATTTGAAATCTTAAATTTATAAGAGAACATGAATTGCAAATCTATTTATTCCATTTCATTTTACTTTCACAAGTTGTTAATTCACTAGCTTACCCTAACTTTTTTTATTATGTTATGAACTCCGATGAATGTACTATGTACACGAACAAATGCATGTACAGGTTCAGAAGCATCTTATAGAGTATAGGCTCTTAGTTTGGTTTCTCTTTTTGTGATGTATCTAGTTATACATAGGTTTAATGTATATGGAAACCTTTTTGAATCACTTTAAACCTTGGAGTATATGTCAATACTTGGACATAGATAAAAGTTGGTTTTTGACAACGTATTTGGCTGAGTTCAAGAGGGGGTGAATTGAACTTTGAAATATTTTTGCAATTTAACTCTTTGAAAACAATTTTTGCAATTAGAAAATCTTTAGTGAATCTCAATGATTAAGAATATAAGGTTCAGCAGAAAATAAATTGGCTTAAAGTTCGAATGAATTGATTTATATTAGATGTTGAGTAAAGACAAACAAAATGAATTACAATCACAATTTAACGCAATCAAGATTTCTAAAACAGCAGAAACAAAATATATGCAGTTTTTTATCAAAACAAACAGAATTAACTATGATAGAAATTCAGTCAAGGTATTATAATAGAATCCTACAATCCAACAACAAATCTGAATTATCAGATTATGCAAAAAATTGATATTAAATCAGATTTGATTAAAGACAATTTCAATTAAAGGACCTTTGCAAAACAGATTGTACAAGAAACTTTCAGTAAATGAATTAATCACATATACACCAATACACAAGAATCAATTACAAGACTTCAAAACAAGGTTTAAAGATGCACACAGTGAACAAAATGCAATCTTGTAGTAAGAATATCAAGAACCACACTACAATAATAAAACTTCAAGTACGCAGAAACACAAATATCAACCATTATAGAACAACTTCTAGATAAGATTATTTTAGAATTAAAACCAGATATGAAATATTGCAGATTATCAAAATTTTCAGCAACTTAACCAGAACCAAATCAATTTCTAATTAATAGCAATAGGCAACGCAAGAACAAAACAAGATTGTGAGAGAAAGGTTAAGAAGAAGAGACACAATTAATTTTATACTGATTAACCCTTCCTCAAGGGCTACGTCCAATCTTCTTTGCACCACACATAAAGAAAGTTCCACTAAATCAATTAATTGTTCACATACAATCAATCAACCAATTCCTACTCCCTGTAAGAATTAAGAAACCTGCTAAATTGATCCACTACTCCCCGCAGCTCCCAATCAAATCAACAAAATCACAAGGCTAACTCCTATAGCCCAAAATCAATACAATTGTTCAAGAATTTCACAGAATTACAATGAACACAACACAAATCTTGAATCAAACAGGTTCAAGAAAGGTTGAGGATAGGTAGTTTCTTTCCTCTTCAGAAAAAAGAAAATGATAAAAAAAAGTTGGTTGACTCACAACACTAACATCCCTCATTTTCCAAAAACTTTTATTTGTGTAGAGCAACTTTTTTGCATGTTTTTTTAAGAGATATTGATGTTGATAAAATGTTGTTAGGTTATCGTGAGAGAATGATGAAGCGACCATTCCCTACAAGCATAAAATGAGTATTTATAAGTTTGACTTGTAACATTAAATGCTCAAAGCTTGCATTTGTCAAATGAAGTATACTTGTTTATGTTTGTCCAAGTAAAAAATTATCAAACATAAAAGCATAAACAAAGCACTTGTATCTATTGGATGAAGCACACAATAAATAGTGTTTTCAATTGTTCAGCCTACAACATGATTTGACTTTATATAAAAATATGTTTTATAGTTTGTTGTTGAAGCACAAAATCAAAACCAAACAAAGAGTTTGTTGAATTTGGATCTAACAAATTGTTTTATTTCAAGAAGTTCATATTTTAGGTGTTATGTCATCAAAATTTACGAAAGACAAAATACATAAACTTTAAATTGTGAGTCTTTAAATAGTTTTGTAATTTTGTAAACTCTTATTAGTTTGCTTGGTTGAAATAAAGATTGTGTGTAATATAATTGCTTGTACATTGATTTGTTGAATCGATAAATTTAGTTTGTTTTATTTCATGTTGAAATTACATCGTTGCATTGAGGGAACCTAAGTTTCACATTAGAAATTTAATATAAAAGTTATGTACTACCTCTAATTTGAAAATTCCTTTGATTTCTTTCACATAAAAACATGAGGAAGGAGTACAAATAATATTGTGTTCAATCTTGAATTGTTTGGTTGGACAACTTGGGAAGATTAATAACGTTTTAATAGTCCATTAGTACATATATTTTAATTTACATTTCGTATATGTAGTGAAATTTGGTTGATTGCATTTTATGTTAATCTTCAGGTGCATAGTTAATTGTGATTAAATATCGCTTTCATTTCATGTAACTTGAAGAGCAATACAAAATGTTGCCAAAATTTTATGAAATATAAGAAATGTTAATTAAAATTTATGTACTAATCAACTATAAAAGGTGAATCTTCTTAAATTGGATTGTTTATAAATAATATTAGAATATTTCTTAGTCTTCATTTTCAATTTTACTTTTCACTTATAGTTTTTTTATATTTTATAATTATTGACATTTGCGATACTTATTAAAATTTATTTTTATATGCTTCATTTTATCATATTATTTTTATTGAGTTATGTATGTCTTTATTTAGATTTAACAAAAAAATTATATTTTCATATGATATTGTTGATTCTAGTCAACTATGCAACAAATTTTATTTATGCAAGTTTATTAATTGAGATAAACAATAGGAAATAAAAAAAAACTAAAAATAAGTGATACAACAATGATTGTAGCCATAATCGTCGTTGTATGCCTACCTACAACTAGGAATGCCAAATGAAGTTGTCCCTACTGATATTCTCTGAACCTATCTCGATTTTGATAGGACATCCTCGACTTGATTGGGTATGGGTATGGTTGTAGGTAATATCTAATTTTCTTAAACTGGTTATGTGACGAGGATGGTTGTGTACATATCAACCTCATCTCCGTCTACATACCCATCCTAATACTCATCCATGCCCGTATACTCATCATTTCAAATTACTAAAACACTTACAAAACTTATATTAACTTTTATTTGGTCCTTAATTTTGTAACTTATTTATACGTCATACATTTAATCATTTTTATACTTTCTTATAATTATTTGACCTTTATCCAATTGTTGTTATTTGATACTCTCATTTGATATTTATATAATATAATTTCTTTCTTGATATTTGACATTGGAGGAAAGGAAATGTGTATCCTTCCTATTAAATACTTGATAATATTATGTTTCTATGATTTTTACTTTTGATAAAAAAATATTTAATTAATATTTTAAACTGTAAAAGAGTGGGTACTGTTGTAATTAGCGGTATTGCAAAATTATTAAAACCCCATAAACCAAATTAAAACCATTAAACCTATTGAAATTTGTGATAATGGTTTTGAATGTTTGCACCTGGACGGATGCATGACTAGATTCTTATGTAACCATTAGGAGATGTTCACTTATAAATAGAGATCCCTCACTTCTCCAAAACACACCAATCAAAATATTTCTCTTCTCTCTTTTTTAATATCTTCTTTTCCACTGTTCTAGGTATTTTTGCTCATAAAAGAAATACTTGCTAGTTTTTAAATCTTTGAAACCACTCGAGAAGTTCCTGTTGAGAAATTGATCATATTCGTATTTTTAGCCATGGACCAACACCTACCCACCCTGTTGTCATCCCTACCTACAACAATGATTTTAAACAAAATTATTGTCAAATTAACGTTATAATTAAGGCTTTTTAAAAATTTATATAAAATATGGCCATATAGTATAAAAATGAATTTTTGCTCATAAAAGAAAATGCTTACTAGTTTTGAAATCCTTGAAACCACTCGAGAAGTTCCTATTGATCATGTTTGTATTTTTAGTTGTGGACCAACACCCACCCACCCCGATGTCATCCCTGCCTACAACAATAATTTTGAACAAAATTGTTGTCAAATTAACCTTATAATTAAGGCTTTTTAAAAATTTATATAAAATATAGTCATATAGTATAAAAATTAATTTTATAAGTAATATATATAATGAGAGCTTAACTTAAAAAAGTCTTAGTTTTTAATAATAACTTAATCAACAACGATTGTTGAATCCTTGTCAAAATGTGATTTAAATCTATATCTTCGTCAAAGATCTTTTTTTCAGTGATGAATGCTTTTTTTTTTTATCAGTAACATCAATTTATCCACTTAATTCTTACAAATTATCCAAATAAAAATCGAGAACAATTGATGATAAATCTTAGCATGTTGAATATTATAATACCTATATCCGTCTCATTGACAAATAAGTAATTAAAAAACTCATTTAT
>Ga0123340_1002636_pt1 | contig 16352 bp, 7 predicted proteins | sample SirMexnodulemix_FD_89961 | JGI IMG/M metagenome (GOLD analysis project Ga0123340, IMG submission 89961) | Root nodule microbial communities of legume samples collected from Mexico - Siratro Mexico nodule mix | ecosystem: Host-associated > Plants > Roots > Nodule | place: Mexico: Nepantla... | reverse complement strand
GACATATAAATAATGACAATAATGTAAGGTAATTATCACTTCAGGTTGATGATAAAATCAAATAGTAAGTAAAGATTTAATTGAAAAAATATAAAAATTTTAAGCATTCACCGGAATAAAAAATTTAATCCATACTTAATTAAAAATACTTAAATTTATTAAAAAAATTAAATTTAATTGAGTCATATTTTTATTATTATATGTTTTGCTTTAGAAAAATATAATTTGTATGATTTTTACATTTGACCTAATAAGTTTCACTTCATATATTCTAACAAATAATTTTAATTAACAGTGAAGGATTTATCGAAACAACTCCAAAATAAATTTAAAATATCACTAAAATAAATCTAAAATATCATTAAAATAAATGAGTTCTTCTATAAGTTGTTATACTGGTTTGATTTCATCCAGTGGGCCAAAGTGTAAAATAGGATTGAACTGGATCAATTTTTACATAAATCATTAATTTTTTGGCCCAACTTACAAGTCTAATCCATTGGTATAATATTTCACAAATTCAAACCACCACCATAAAAGGAGCTGAAAAAAAAAATTCCAACACAAAACTTAAAACCAAAGGATATAATATAATATCACAAGCAAAGTTAGATAGTTCTGCACTAGAGAATTTAGAATTTCAACATGATTGAAACCTAAATTAGGTAGAGTCTGACTTAATTAAAAAAAATCAATTTTATAGTAGATTCGTTATTGTAGCATGTGTAGTGCTTTAAAGACACAACTTATCTTTTGTTTTCAGAGTACCATAATCAAGTACAGTACTCTATCATGACTCAAGAAATTATAGTATTTATGTAATTAAATAAGTTAATTTAAAATCCAAATTTTTGTTGATAAGGAACTAAAATAACTAAAACATAAAACAAATATGAATGAAGAAGACATTTGTATAATTAGCATGCCTTAAGTTGGTGGGTAATGGCATATTAACTAAAGTACATCTCATTAGGATGTTAAAGCACATACACTGGTAGAGTTCCACTCATTAGTCACCTTCGTGTTTTTGTCAAATTTCATAGATAATTTTATTGCCTTTTGTCAATTGGTGATACTTTTAGTTTACCTAATTAACTATTCCTTCCAATCTTCTCTCTTTCTTTCTATGTTTAAAAATGAATTTAAATACTTCCAAAATAAATTGTGACTTATTGAAAATAATTTTGATTCATCATAATTCAATTTCTCCAAATCTAAAATATAACTTATTCAATTGTCTGTCACAATTTCTATAATTTGTTTTAGGTGAAGTATATAACCTAATTTGACATGTGAACATAAAAAAGGATTATATAAATGAAACGAATCCTTAGTTTATTTTTCTATAGAAAAATCAAATTTAAAATTTCAAACAGCCCTTTAGATCTTTATAGAGAAAAAAATAAAAACTCTAAGACCATGAGAAATTAATTATTTAGCAACTTTTTGGGAGATGGGTTCCACTTCAAGTTGCTACGATTGTGGCAAATTAGGTTTAATAGTCTTAAATGTGAGTCAAAAGAAGAACCTTAGTTGGATTTGAGTGGAAAAAGCTATACAAATAACATAGTTGGACCACAGAAAATGCTTGACCCACCAAATTATAAATTGACCTACAAAAAAGGATAAAGATAAAAGCCTAAAGTGAAAAAGAAAATGGTAATAATATAGTCTTTGATTAAATATATTTTGGTGTGCATTATAATAATTTAATGAATTCTGAAGAGCATGGAGTTTATTTGTACTCTACCTGCCACTCACATTCCTCTCTCTTTCTCACATGATTCTGAAATTAATGTAAATGTTGCATAACAAGAAAAGTACATGTTCCCACACCAAAAATAAATAGACATAACCCAAGAAAGGAATAAAGTAATCACGAGTACCACACATTCACGTCGGTGGTCGAATCTTCTTCTACCTTTTTCTTTATCAAATTGCAAAAGAAAAATACTTATTTTGCTACGGAAAATCGATTTTTCAAAGGTTAATTTAATAATTTGGATAGGCCAAAAACTTCATTATATTTTACTTTCTCTAACTTATATATGTAATGCTTTTGAAATACGCTTCCAATTGGCACATAACGATAGCATTTGTGTAGCTGTATTTTCCACGCGGTGTTAGATTTTTTAATACACAAGTTTCTAAATCTTTGACTATATTTTTTTTTCAGTTTCACCTAAAGAGTTAAATATATCCGTAATAGAAATTATACTTGAAATGAAATGAAACCTAATTCCACCACTTTCATCAATTGCATCATACTTACTTTCAATATGTTCTTTGTGATCTTGCTTCTAAAATAAATATCAATAAGCAAATGTTGCATCATTTAATCTTTAACAATTGTTTTGCATCATTCAATCTTTAACAATTGTTTTACTCTTGTCTCAACCCTTCAAACCAAACCCTGAGTCTACTTTTGTTGGCAAAATACAATACCAAAAGCATGTGTGATTTTTTATTATGTCCACACTTCATATGTCTTTCTCTTCATGGCTTCTCAAAGTACTATAAATTTTTTAAAGTTTGGATTGCCCTCTTAAAATGATTTTGAGCCTAAAAATTAAAGTTTTTAGATAAACTTTTTAAAGAATTTATTATTATAAAAATTGATCAATTATCTTATTACAGAAAATTATTTCAAATTTACGCATCTAATCTATTATATTGAATAATAATCAATTCGGCGAAACCGATTTTTACATATTTTAAATATAATCAATTAAGATGAAATATAATAATATATTGCATTAAACTTTTATGAAAAAACATAACCTTTCACAAATAATTATTCTATTAAGTCAATAATAATTTATTAAACTTATTTTGGGATTGATAAATGTATATAATAATTGATTATCTTTAATAATAATCGATTATTATATTGGTTTCTTTTAAAAGAAAGCTCTTTCATTTTCAGAAATACAATTTTCATACATTTCAAATATAGACAATATTATTCTGAGTTAGAAAGTTTTTTGAAAAATACTTTTTGTAAAATTAATTGATTTTGAAAGATTGTTCAAGATTCATCAAATAAGAATGATCAAGCTATGAGCTGATTAATTGTGTAGTTTGTCACGCATCAAATCATATTTTTCTTTGTTTTTTCTTGTAATTTGAATTTATAATTATTGTTTGTTGTATGTAATAGAAAATTGAGTTTCATTATGTTTATAAATTTTTGGTGTTTCAAGAAATGTTTTGAAATTTTTTATTTTAGTTACATAAGTGTTTCTTATAATTGAATATTTTAATATTTTTAATAAAAATCCAACTTAGTTTGTTTATATGATATTGAGATAAATTTGAAAAGAATTAAATCAATACAAAATTTAGTATGTTTGTTTCTTATCTTAAAATTATAGTATTTTTTATGTTCATTAATAGCTCCATTGAATCTCTCCTGTTAAACAAAAATTTAAATAAGTTTTTTAAGTTTTTCTAAAAAACACTTATCAATCAATTCATCACTTCTTAATTGTTTTTTAGTCATTCTTTATATTACAATTATTTCCTAGCAATGTCAACTTACAATTTCTTAAAATAATAATAAAATTTAATAATTTTAACTATTACTTAAAATAATTTATAATTATTGTGAGCAGTTAATTTATATCTCTAATTTGACTTGACTGTGAATTAAGGATGATTTAAAGTAATTCTCAAGATTTTAAACATATATGGCACAATAATTTTCTTATTTTTAAAAATAATTTATTTGACAAATATTACTACTTTTTAACTTTATAAGTAAATTTTATAAGTTAAGAGACAATACTATTGCACTGGCAGTTTAATTGTTTTTTCTTATAATTAAATTACGTAGATTTTCTAAGAAGGTGTTAAGCCTAACAAAACCGAAATAATAAAAGATAATTCATCTTAATATTATGATTTTTATTGGAAAATATTAATCAATAAAATGAAAACAATCAGTGAAAGCTAATTCAGTTTTATCATAATTCATTTTAACAATCAATATGTCAACCACCAAATTTATAAATAACTTAGCCTAGAAAAGATTTATAATCCCCATTTACTTATTTTATCAATGGTATTAAAACAAATATTTATTAGTTAATAAGTTAAAATAAAATTTATATATACATAATTCTATGCATATATTTGAGATGTCTTTTATTTTTAACGTGTGACTCTTATAGTTTTAGAAAACTTTATACTATGTTAATTGATTTTTTTAAAGAATATAGATACCAAACTTTAAAAAAAATTGATTATTTTATCTTTATAACATAATTAAATTGTAATCAATTTTGTTATTTTGTCTTTTATAACATTTTTATTTGTTTTATCTCCCGTTAATTATACTTAGAATAGATACATTATTTGTATATATTCACTCATTTATTTTTGTTCTCAACACAAAAATAGAAAAATCTCTTCATCCTAATTTATAATATAATATCAGAGCTTTAATTTCTGAACTCTCCTTGTTATATTTACCCAATTTGATATTTTACAAGATCTCGTATTGTTTTTGAATATGACAATGATTATTATTAAAAAAAAAAGTCTCGAAGAGAAAATATTTTTAAAGTCTTCACTTATTGTGAAAAGAGAGGACATAGATTGATATATATTATAAAAAACATGATTTTTTTTTACTTCAGTTTAACTTTAAAAATTAAAATACAAATTCTGATAATAATAAATAGAATATGAAGGTTCAATGTTAAAGTATGTCAAAGTATTTTAGTTTTATTTTTAAACAATATCAAACATTATTAATTGTTTTACAATAAATCATAACTTAAAATTAAGTCTTAAAAAAATTTATAATTATAAAAAAAAGTTTATGACAGTTAATAAATTATGTATGTTGTTAATAAAAAATAATATACTAATTAATGAGGAAGTTTAAAACTACATCATAAAAATAACTTTTTTTATAGCTATAGGTATATAAATGATAATAGGACATATTTTCCTAAACATACATTAATTACAATTATAGATAATTAAATGATCAGAGGACATATTTTCCTAAATATACATGAATGATTCTAGAGATATTAGAAGATGTTTATTTAACATGATTGTATTTCTTTAGTCAAATATTTATTTTAAACATTTAATATTGCAAAACCCATATTAACTATTATACAGCCTATAAATTTAGTTAACATCTTCCTCTTCACTAATTTAATCTTATAATTGCTACTATACATTATTAATGTTATTTTTTGGTGTGCAAAACTGAACAAATAATTAATTTAGTAGCATGGTAAGTAATTAATTTAGTAGCATGATATAGTTAACTATGCTTTTAACATGATATACCATTGATTATGTGTAATTCTCCAATACAAGTGATGTTAATATCAAAATCAGCTAGACACCTAAAAAGCAGGATAAATTGGACAACATATATGAGCCAAACGAATTTTCATACAAGTCTCATGGTTTGATAAGGGGGTGTTGGATATGTAAGTCCCACTATCTTTCTACTTTTATTTTCTTGGAAAATCACTTGATGCAAAATGCACACCATTCATATATTTCTTAATTGTGAGTTTCTTTTATATTACAAATAATTTTTAAAAACAAAATTTTAATCCACGAGTATTTAATTGTGACCTTTCTTTTAGTGAAACACACCACTTAAACTTTCATCAAAAAGAGACTTTCTATAAAAAATATATATATATTCACAAATTAAAGATCTATAATTCATTTCATTATATCCCTTCAAATTAATCAATATGATGAATCGTCCACTCTCATACTACCTGTTGAACCATTTAAAAGAAACAACAATTAAAAAATATTTACTCATAAATTATAAGTCAATACATATTAGAAAAAGATGTCACCTTCTTCAACCTAATAATTGTTATCAAAATGTGAAAATATAGGATATAACAAATTTTACTTTGACACCATGTGAGATATTGATCTTCAAGTCAAAATAATAACTTCCGGAACTAAAGAATCAACATCACCACCATCAGACTTGTAAAGAATCACAATCACCACCATCAGACCTGTAGAAATAAAATCCATAAAAAAAATTATAAACTACAAGTTTGATGAAATTCCTCTAATTTTTATCTTTTACAGCAGACAGTAATTGGTTGCAGAAGAATATAAACAACAAATGAGAGTGTCGATTCCCACTTTCGAAAGTGATGGGGAAGTCGGTGCTTAGTGTTGAAAAAAGAGAAGCGACATGGCAATAATTAAACGAAGTCAAAAACCAGATCCTTCATTTTTTCTTTCAATTTTTTCTGCTTTGTGATTTCCTTCTTTCTCTAAAGTATATTTGTTACTGTTAACACTATTATAATGGCAGCAACATGTTTTGAGGAACACAAGCAAAAAGCATTACAAAATACAACTAAGAAAACCGTGTCTGCCTCACAGAATTCAAGAAGAAAGAGTTGTTGATGGAGGTGAGTGAGTGGTGTTAATACTAAAATGCAGAAAGGTGATGGGTGCAGCATAACAAGCAGCACCGTCAGGGACAGGATTATTAATTAACGAACTTAGAAACGTGACTACGTGAGACCACCTCTGCCACGTCCTCGTATATGCAATTATTACATTATGTGTTCTTAGTGCTGAGTTTGTATCCATCCATAACATTCAATAATCTCTGAGATTCCTGCAAATAAAATTAATTATCAGTTAAATTGAAAAAAATTACGTACTGTGTTGTTTGATTCACAAACTAATGTAAAAGTATAGTGTGATGTGTGAAAATTAACAATCTTAAACCAGTTTCACCTTATATCTCTCAAAATAATCTAAACCCTAAAGATTAACATAAACGAGTTTTCATTTAATTATCAGTTTGGTGTCGGTAGTGAAGTTGCGTTTGTGAAGTGTCAACTTTTGCAGGCACGCCATAAGGTAGATCCAATCTGATTTTTGGCTTGGAATGACTTATTATTACTATTATTTTATTTTAGTTTATTTGTATGCTTTATCATTTCCAACCGCCAAACCCCAGTTCATTCACATGTTCTTACCTTATCACCAAATTACAATGCAACTTTTTATTCAGAAAAATTATAACATATATGGTTCAAGTGAAATAGGCATTTGAAAAATTTGTTGGAGAAAAATAAAATAATTTCGGTGTATCCAAGTTGATTTAATTTTTTTTAGAGATAAACTGTAATTTTTTATTGAAATAATATAAATTATATTAATGTTAGAGTGGTTGTTATGATGACAAGCATGAAGAATAGATTTGGTTTGTTACATGTTAATAATGATAGTAGCTCTAGGAAATGAACAAGTATACATGTTTCTTGTGTTCTCCGCTATGTTTATACATATTAATCATGATTTAGATCCAAATAGGATATGGGTATCCAACTCTTATTCACAACACATTTGGTAGCTTATAAAATGAGCAAGTAAGATAATAATTTCTTGATTGTTGTTTTTTTTATATGCAAGCAAGATAATAGATATAATTGATGATTTTTTTACTGAAATATATTTTTTTCCCTATAAAAATTGATACATATAAACAAATGAGTTTTTGATTCCGATAAGTGTAAAAAGTTAATCCATCAAAAATTGAAAATCACATATTTTGATGCTAGTATTATATATGCTGTATTGATTCTAAATTGCCTATATGAATTTTGTGATATAATGTTACAGTGTCACACGAAATAATGATTTTAATCTCTGAAAGAATAAATTAAAGAAAAGCATTTTACATATACTAAAACTAAAACTAATTACTCTTTCTTGTAAACATTTAAAACAATGATTTCAAAATTTATAGGAATAAAATATTTGTTTTACGAGACCAAAATTAAATTTTAAGTTTCTTTACATTATTAAAAATATATTTTAAGTTTATTTTTCTTAGAATATACTTAAAGAAGTGTTATTTACTAATTTAATTCACATTTTATTGACATTATTGGTTTTTAACCCTTTCATTCAATCATCAACTAATTTATATGACACTTTTGTAATACTTGTAAAAATAATCCAGAAACAATCATTAATTAGCTGAAAGTTTTTAACTAAAGATATATATGATAATAAAAATATGTTTTTATTCTATTAAACCCACACATATTTATCTAATGAAACTGAATAAGAGTATTTAAAGTAATAGAGTACTAACATTTTTATGACTACTAGTAAAAAGTTTTTGCATTAATTTTTTATAATAATAAACAAATTAATATAATTAATAAATTAATTTTTTATATTTGTTATCAAAACATTCAATATAGAATCAAAAAAAAAAAAAAAACAGTTACAAAATTATTTACTGTTGACTCTCCATCAAATGACTTAGAATGAACTTATTTCATTTTGCACTGAATATCTGAATCACTGAATGAAATTAATATATTTTATCAGAAATATTAATTATTTACTATATTAAACAATTTAATACAATAACACGATATTTTATTTCAGTAAAACGTTTATTTTAAATTTAAAAAAGTTAGATTTTCTTCAGTTCCGAAAACGATGTTGTAGGAAACAGAGCTTAAAACTCTCCGAAAACGCATGATTATACCAAAGGCACCAAAATTCTCTGCTAACATAAGAGTGACTCTCTGGGGCCACTGGATTTTGGGTATCAGAGTCAACACGGAATGAATAATTACATTCACAAGAAGTACCAAGAAAAACATTAACCTTTATTTGATGGTAACTTTGGTTTTTTTCTTTGTTTGTGAGTATTAATTATTAATTATTAATTATTAGATTTGATGAGGGAAGGAAAAAAGAAAGTGGAAGAAACAGAGGAGACATTGAGGCACATGGCCAACAAATAGTTATATAAATGGTTGATCTATGTTTAGTTCAAATTCACATCCAAATCTGACTCTTTGGTTGGCCCCTTCAACCTTGGCCCTTCACACCTTCTTCCTCTCACCCACCCTCATATTTCATGCCACTGTTTTAGGCAGCACCCTTTTGCGCCTTCACATTCTGCAAGCCAGAATCCAGGGTCTGAGAGAAACAGAGTAAAACGGTACACCTCCCATTCATTCTACTTTTCTCTTTCTTTCCTTGTCTTTTCTGTTTTCTCTCGTTTTTCTTTTTCTTTCCTTCTTCCAAATCTAGATCTCTTTGGATTTGAATGACATACGTACTCTGTTCTCTATGTTTTTCTTCTTCTTAAGTTTCTATCTGCTAACTTTGACTGTTCTGAAAGCTTGTTCTGGTGAGTGGGGTGGTGGGTTTTCTCCTCTGACCTTATCCCTCTTCTCATTTTATCGTTAAATTTAATAATTGCGTGATATAAGTAGTAGTTCAGATTGTTTGGTAGGATAAATTTTTTCTTATGTTTTGTATGACATAATTTTTCACACCGTGCAATCCTACTTGAAATGAAGCAAACAGGGCCATGAAAAAAAAAGAGTTTATTTCAATGTTCAATACAAATGCATTTTTAAGATATTCATTGGTTAAGCTTAAAGTGCTTTGTGAGTAATTATTATGTATACTCGAGATGGGGTTCTTAGATAGTTGAAAAATTCATTTTTTTTTTCAAAATGATATTTTTTGTCTGCTGTTTTTGAGCTGGGAAACAGAGCTGGGAAACCTCTGTTTAGCAGGCCTTGTTTCCGTGAAGGGGATGGTCCTGTTTTTTTATTTTTCTGATTGTCGCACTTGCGTAGCCATTGGTGGATGTACCTTGAGACAGAACACAGTGGATCGGGAATCACTGACACATGCATGATGGAGCTTTTCGTACATCTGAAGAAAAATTGAGATTGGCTTATCCTTTTACGTAGAGGGGAATCACAGTATGGTGTGAGATCCAGCGCTTCCTTATGCCCCCTTTTGTGTGGGATGGGTCCTCACAACTAACGCTAGAACCGATTATTGCTGGGTCCCAGAGTCATGTGAACATCTTAAAGGCAATGTGACACGGAATGGAAAGTAACTAGTGTCGGTAGTAGTATCAGATTTCGTGTATTTACACACCAGGACTTTTTGCCCCTTGTCGTTTTTAATGCTTGGTGACTGTGTGTGAGTATTGACCAGCTGGAATTAATCATCAATCTCCCTTTTCTCTTTCCCTTTTTTTTTTTTTTTTTTTCTTTTTCCAAAATTGATTTTGTCATCGTGGGTGGTTTTTGGGCTGTTGTAATTATTCTTCTTTCTCCCTTTTCTCTTTCCCTTTTTTTTTTTTTTCTTTTCATTTTCCAAAATTGAATCTGTCATCGTGAGTGGTTTTTTTGGATCATGTGGGGTGTGATCTGAATTGTTGTGGCCTTTCCTTCTTCGGCTTCTTGAGTTAGATGGTGCAACTTCTTAGAGGGTATGGCAATTCAGATGATTTGGTTGGGGCCTAATTGTAAATGTTGGTTCTTTGTTTGTAATTTTTATTCTAAGGGGTGGTTAGAGTGGCTTTTGTAAGTTCCAGGTTTCCTTTTTTTCTTCAATCATTGGTGATTGAAGAATGTGATTTCGGATCCTGACATTTCGTTTTTTAATTGAAAGTTTAAACAAAATGCATATATATGTGTAGGTGGAGAAAGTGGCATAGTTATATGGCACTGAAGTTTTGTATGCTGTATATTTTTGCAGATAGTGGAATATTTGTTGGAACATGAAACATAAAGATGGAAAACCGATCAACCAGCCAAACAAGAGCCGGGTTGTTACTTTTGCAGTCACCTTAATTGCTCTATGTGGTCTTTCTTTCTATCTGGGAGGAATCTTTTGTTCTGGGAAGGATGCGGCTGTGGTCAATACCTTGAAGAAGACCCTTGATACTCCTAAGCAAACCTCAGGTTCTCTGGTGATGAGACCCATCAGTTTCCCTGAATGTAGCTTGGACCAGCAAGACTACACCCCATGCACAGATCCACAGGTATTAAATGGTAGTCATTTGCTGTTGCTTTAGGATTTGTAGAAGAATTTTCATTGTTGATTGAGTATGCACAATTTTACAGAGATGGAGAAAATATGGCACATACCGGCTTACTTTGTTAGAACGCCATTGCCCTCCAATTTTTGAGAGGAAAGAATGCTTGGTTCCTCCACCAGATGGATACAAGCCTCCAATCAGATGGCCAAAGAGCAGAGACGAGTGTTGGTACAGGTATAATGTTATATGCTTTATGAGCTAAATAGCAAAAGGCTGAATTGAGTTAAGTATCAATGGTATCCACTTGTTCAACTTTTTTGTTACATTAATGTCAGGAATGTGCCGTATGACTGGATCAACAAGCAGAAGTCTAACCAGCATTGGTTGATTAAGGAAGGGGAGAAATTCCTGTTTCCAGGTGGGGGTACTATGTTTCCCAATGGTGTTGGTGAATATGTTGATATGATGCAAGAACTAATCCCAGAAATGAAAGATGGGACAGTGAGAACTGCCATTGATACTGGCTGTGGGGTGAGTTTACTCATACCCTCTTTTTCTTGAGGTTTATTTCATTTAGCTAATGGCAATGAGAAATAGCAATTCTCAAGATTCCTTCTTAAACATATAACACTCTAATTCACCCGTACGTTTCTTAAATAGTATTTAATTTCACTTACAAATTTCAATCATGTGATAGATAAGAGTGCATCAATTCATGTACTTAACGCTGATATATTGTAGGTTGCTAGCTGGGGTGGTGATTTGTTGGATCGGGGGATTCTAACAGTTTCTCTTGCTCCAAGAGATAACCATGAAGCTCAAGTTCGATTTGCTCTAGAGCGTGGTATACCAGCTATTCTTGGTGTCATTTCTACCCAGAGGCTTCCTTTCCCATCAAACTCCTTTGATATGGCTCATTGCTCCAGATGCCTTATCCCTTGGACTGAATTTGGTAAATCTTCTATGCAAATTGAATTTTATCAATTAAACAGAATTCATTCCTGTTTATGCTATTCAACTTTTTCAGTACTTTGCACTTAATGTAAAGCCATCGCATTTTATGATTTTCTTTCCCCTGGTTGATGGTACCAATGATCAAGGATCATTGATGGGATGGTATGCAATATGACTTTCCTCCTCTAGCTAAGATTTTACATAAACTCAGGCATTCAATTTAATTCCAGTTTTGCTGTTTATATGTGACTTATTAACTGGTATCTAAGTTCACTCTAATTTTTGAGTCACTATCTGACGGAGGATATTCTCATGTGCTTTTAGGTGGTATTTATCTCATGGAAATACACCGAATTCTTCGTCCAGGGGGATTTTGGGTTTTGTCTGGTCCACCTGTGAACTACGAGCACAGGTGGCGTGGATGGAACACAACTATCGCAGAGCAAAAATCAGATTATGAAAAGTTGCAGAATTTACTCACTTCAATGTGCTTTAAATTGTACAATAAAAAGGATGACATTGCCGTGTGGCAGAAGGCTAAAGATAACAGTTGCTATGAGAAGCTTCCCAAAGAGACCTACCCACCAAAGTGTGATGACAGCCTTGAACCAGATTCAGGCTGGTACATTCCACTTCGTGCTTGTTTTGTGGTTCCAGATCAAAAATATAAGAAATCTGTTCTCACACACATGCCTAAATGGCCTGAACGGTTGCATGCTACCCCTGAAAGGATCACCACTGCTCATGGTGCTAGTACTAGTGGTAGTATTAGTACTTTTCATCATGACGATAGCAAGTGGAAAAAACGCGTTCAGCACTACAAGAAGTTGCTGCCTGAGCTTGGCACTGACAAAATAAGAAATGTCATGGACATGAATACAGTGTATGGAGCTTTTGCTGCAGCCTTGATCAATGATCCCTTGTGGGTAATGAATGTGGTCTCATCTTACGGTCCCAACACACTCCCTGTGGTTTATGATCGAGGCCTTATTGGAACCTTCCATGACTGGTAAGTTTGAACTTTTCATTATCAACCATAAGTTTATTACTTACAAATGTATCTGTGTCATTTCCTACGGTATGATATTTATTTGAATTTTATTATTTGGTAGGTGTGAGGCTTTTTCAACCTATCCTCGTACCTATGACCTCCTTCATCTTGATGGATTCTTCACTGCAGAAAGCCACAGGTGAATATGTAAACTTGTTTACTCTCTCATTAGTAACAAAAATATGGACTCACTCTGAACTTAGATTATTGAATATGTTTCTGACAATTGTTGTTACTTTACAGATGTGAAATGAAGTATGTGTTGTTAGAGATGGACCGAATTTTAAGACCTGGTGGCCATGCTATCATTCGAGAGTCCACTTATTTTGTGGATGCAGTTGCCACTATTGGCAAGGGCATGCGATGGATATGTCGCAAAGAGAAGACTGAGTATGGAGTTGACAAAGAGAAGGTTTTGATATGCCAGAAAAAGCTATGGCATTCATCCAACAAAGGTTCAAGATGACAAACTCTGGAACCTGTGCAGTGGTGAGGTGGGTGGCTAGAATCGTAAATCCAGAAGCAGAAGCTAAGGAACGACTTCAGAGCCACCCTCGACAAAACATTGATTCATTCTATAATTTAAGTCAAGGATTGGTCAATTTCATATTTATCAGATGGAAAATTGGTAACTCAATAATCTGATTTTGTTAAGTTAATTATATAGAAAATTTTCATATAGATACTATTCTTTATATGGCATCAATTGTATCAGGTACCTCTCATCTATCTACTATTTTTTTTTTGTTGTTGTGTAATATCAAGTGAATTCATGTGAAGAAAAGGAAGTTTTGAATCCTACACAAAGCACATGATCTGCTACTTAATTATGCATGAATTGGAATTCCTTAACAGAGATAAAACAATGTATTGTATTAATGCTGGGTAGTATTACATCAGTACTCTGATAATTTAAAATTCTATGTCGTATTATAAAGATTTTTATTTAGTGTAAGTTAGTACTTGAAGTGGTAATATAAGTGGATCAGGATGATTGATTGCGAAACATTTGCTTTAGTGTTTAGGTCGTTGTATTTTTCAAAACAGAAATAACAGCAGAATCATGCAGCATAAAAACCATAAACAGATGAGAAGAAAATGGGAAGAGAAGAACAAATTTTCATTTTGCAATTTGGTGTTATCTTGTATTCTCAATTTAGTTGAACCATAGTTTACATTGAAGTTGTTGTAGCATGGAAATTGTTGAAAGATCGTTTTTCACAAGCTAATAATGTCAGAGTCTTTTATAGGAGGAATTGATGTCCCTAAAACAAGTTGCAAATTTTTGTTACTCATTACTTTACATAAATGACAACAATATGAAAAAAAAAAAAATAGAGACTGTTGAAGTTGTGATGCAATATGAAGGTGTAATTAAAGGCACTAAACTTTGTGGCTTTTAATGGTAAGGAAAGACAAGTTTTCCAAAATTAACATTTTTAGAGACTGTTTTGTATTTAAAGTGTAGACTAAATATCTTCTGACTTGTACCCAACAAAAGTATCAAATTTATTTATATGGGAAGAAATAGTAGAACATTAACACAAGCACCTAATTTAGGTGTGAAATGTCAAGAACTTTACCATAAAGAGTTTGATATGAAGATTTTGACCCCAAAATGTAGGTAGGTACTTGGTTCAACAAATGATCAATTGTCATGCCCAAAAAATTTTCTTTAAATTACTTCAAAAGATTAAGGCTTTAACAATGTAAAAATAGTTTTATGTCTCCTTTTTTTTTTACTGGAGAGTTTCAACACATGAAATTTTATGTAGAATATTTTATTCTTAACAAAAGGAATGCAACAATAAACCAGTTTCATTATCGTTTCTGATAAATTTAATTTTATTGTTATTAAAATTCTCAAACAATTTTGTATTTCAAATTTGTGTTTCATCAAAAACATCCAAATATACCCAATATATTTATTTACTATGGTAAAAAAATATCTTTAATGATTGATGGTTGGAATCTTATAAGATGCCTGTATGTTCAAATAGATTAAGTCAAAAAATTGATTTACGTATGTGATTGAAATTAGAATTATGCATAAAAAAGAATACAATCCGGGCAACATAGTCATTCTATAAGTATAAATGTCTCTAAGCCTAAAACGTTACAAAAAGAGGATTTCATGGTTGAGGAAAAATTGATTTGACTAAAATTTAGGAGTTGGCATTGAAGGAAAATTCTGTGAGGAAATACAAGTCATCCACCTCAAATCATCTTCAAAGTTCTGACATCCTGTGTGGGAGAAATGTTAGATAAGAAGACAAGTGAGCAATGTAATAAGTTTGGACCCAAAAATCATATTCAAAGAAAAATTTGGCAAATATAAAAGTTCGACCAATGTTAGATTTGGAGTGAGATAACATTTCTATTTAATAACGTTTAAAACAAAATGAAGAGTCAAAGTTTGTATAGAAATAAATAAGAATTTATTTGAATAAATATCTAGGAGTAAGAAGAGTTAAAAAAAGTGAGTTATTGGATGCATAAATAAAAGTCCTATAGTCGTACTTAAAATTACATCCACTAGCATGATGTCATGATAAGAAACATGCCCATTGCCAATTGGTAAGCAACCACCCGTAGTAAAAGATTAACAACTAAAGTAAACCAAATAATTATTTCCGTTATAAAAGAATTTTTAAAAAAATAAAATCGATTTTGTAACTTAAACTTAAAATTTCACTCTTTTAATAATATATTTATAGAATTTTTTTATTGTCATCAAAATATTAGATCTTATTAACTTCTCACACTCCCATATCACTCTCATATTTAATTTCTTCCTTCCTAAATTTGGTAGTAATATTATTACACTTCACCCGAGTAATATTTTTAAAAAATATTTACATCCACAAAAAAATATTCCTTAAGATATGATTTCTTCTTTTCTAATTTACCATGTAGAATAAAAAGATCACTTGTTAGCATTATATTCTTTTACTAAAATAAATAAAAGTAAATTATAATATACAAGGAGACACAAGTTTCACTTTATAAGTTAATTTTGCAGGATTAAAATAATTAAGTTAATTCAACTTTCTTAAAAATATGTTTATTTAATTAATCTGTCTATATCAAATACATTAAAAGGTGTATGAGGTCTTGTTAACTCCTCACACTTCTATACCACGTGTTTAATTTTCACCTTCTCAAAACTCATAGTAATATTATTATACTCCACCTAAGAAATACTTCTAAAATTACTCCCATGTGCTAAAGTTCCCCTTAAATATCACCTTATCCTCTAATTTATGATGGTACTTAGTGTTAGCATCATATTCTTTTACTAAAATTTTATTTTATAGTAGTGTATCTCTTAACAAATTTTCCTAATATACTAATACTAGATAACAATATATTAATGCAAAATTAAATTATAATTACTAAAAAAATCATTTTTACCTATATTAAAAATCTGTATATAATTTAAAATCTATATATAATTTAAAATTATCTATAAATTACATACAGACAAAAATTCATATATAATAAAAG
>Ga0123340_1002633_pt1 | contig 16354 bp, 6 predicted proteins | sample SirMexnodulemix_FD_89961 | JGI IMG/M metagenome (GOLD analysis project Ga0123340, IMG submission 89961) | Root nodule microbial communities of legume samples collected from Mexico - Siratro Mexico nodule mix | ecosystem: Host-associated > Plants > Roots > Nodule | place: Mexico: Nepantla... | reverse complement strand
TATATATATATTAATTATAAAAATAAAATAAAATGAAGAAAATATATGTTATTTGATATAGATGAAGTAATTTTCCTTTTAAGTTTTTTTAGGTACTAGAAAAGTGTTTTTTTCCTTCTCTCATTTCGATCTTTTCTTTTTTCTTCAAATTAATAAATTTAAACACTCTTCATTCCTTAAATCTGTCTCTTTAAATAGTATATCACTTTAATTAAATCGAATTTTAGTAATACAGAAATTTATTTTAGGTAGATTGTATAACTGAAAAAGGGAAAAAATTAATTGAAATAAAGTTTTACTTACCTGAATGGCTGTGGTGACTGCTTCTCCTACAACTCCTGGTTCAGCTTCCCATGTGCCTAACCCAAAAGAAGGAATCTTGGCCCCTGTGTTTAACTCGAAGAATTGGGCCATTTTTTTTCTCAACAGCACAATCCAAACACAGGTTATGGGTGTTTTGAATCTGGTTTTAGTTCGATTCAATTTATGTACTTATAGGAAAAGCATGAACGTGAGACAGTGAAGGGTGGAGTGAGTGCGATTTGGTGGATTAAATGGTCAGTTCTTTTATTGTTTCGTGCAATCAGACAAGTAGAGTCGTTGGATGAGAATCTACGGTATGTATTGGTTTGGAAAGAGGTATAGCTGAATGTGAACCGTCGGATGCAGACCAGCGGTGTTTGGTCTTCACATGAAGACTGTAGAAAGGGATAAGCTGGTATATGCACACACGTCACATAGTGTACTGAAAAACTTTAGTGTTAAAGGTGAATACGGCACGCCGTTTCGTTTTCATAATGTATTTCTATTACGACACGTTGTTTAGGATTGTAAACCATCACATTAGTCTTCATAATGGCTTCCTATAACCCCACACAACACAATTATCTAAATCTTTAGAGATATTTTTGGCTGTGACCTTAGGACAAAATTACTAGTAAATTAAGTGACTTCAAAAAAATAAAAAAAACAATTAAAATCTATAGTGAAATTCAAGTTTAATTTAAGAGTGGTTAGATTTTTATTAATAAGCTTAGAAACTCTTAATACTCATTAATAAATATAAGAGATGTGAGACAAAAATGTTCAAAATATAATTGTATTTGTAATTTTTGGATATACACATGTCTCAAGTCTCATATTGTTTAAATCTTGTATTTTTCCAAATATTTATAATCTCTACATCTTCCTTGATATGTGCATAGTTTTGTAGGCTGTAGTTTACTCATTTTGATCCAAAACTTAGTCCACCTAAACTTTTATTTTTTTAGACAAAGGAAAAGCTACTCCTATGACCCTTGTGAGTGGCTCTTTGTGGTCCTTCATCAACACAATAACGTGTATCGTCACATCATTTCCTCATAATTATTTTCCATTAGGACACACGCCTCAAAAGTATGTTGCACACGTAAGGAATCTCACCAATACCAATGTACCAACATTATCTTCTCTTTTAATGTGCCTGCACTTGTATGAAATTTTCTTCTAATACACATAGTTTATTTCACATGTCGAAAACAACCATCTCTATTTGTATCTAAACCATTTTCGAGCAATAAATTTAAACATCCACCACCACATCACATTTTTAGTTAACATAGCCTCTACACTATATATACAAATTCTTCTTTCTTTTTGAAACGTCAAAATTTATCTTCAAATGAACTAACTTTGCACTATAAATACTAAGAATTTGTCTTTGAAAATGGTTGCATAATATAAAATGATGAAGACTTCCACTTTGAACGTTTATCTCCTAATATCTTTTCTCATTTAAAGGAGAAAGTTTGTGACGCTTTGGAACTTTCAAATCGAACAACATTGAAGAAGTTATATTACATAAAGCACAACTAACCATAGAAGATCAAATAAGTAATTACATACGAATCTTAAACCGTATGTAATTACAAACAGATTGTAAGGATTCAAAAAATCATTTTAACAAAAATCACACACTCTCTCTCTAGATAACAAAAACCTCTATAGTTCACTCTACTCGCTCTCTCTCTCTTAAAAAGCCTCAAAACCTTTTTTCTCAGTTTTTTTTTGCTCTGTTTCAAAAATCTCAAATCCCTTCCCAATTCTCTCTTCTCTTTCTCGAAGAAAATTTCATTTCTTTCTTGGTTTAGGTAAGTACCCATTTTCCCTTATTATTGAGCAATTTAGGGTTTTTGTAAAAAGAAAATTTGCGTGCACTTTCCTGCATGTAGTCTTAAAGACATCAAAACTGATCCTTGTTCGTTTTGGATCCTAAGGGTAGGTTCAGATCATTGATCGCATGTTGAGTTATTTTTGCAAGCGGTAGCTTGGAATTTTTTATAGGTGATTCTCCTCTTAATCAGGTAAGCAAAGCTAGTTTGAATATTTTTAACAGATATCGTAATTCGTAATTACCTTTTTATTAAGTATGAATTGGTAGGGTAAGTTAGTCTTAAAAGTCTACTATAGTACACTATGTTAGAGTACTTAGTAGTGACTAATTTTATATTAATTGAACTTGTGGAAACAATAGATGTTTGAATGCTTAGTAAATAACTATTGCCTTGATGTCAGATGTATCGTTGTACGTGTTGATGTTATGGATTGAATGAGCTGCTGTGAATGATATGGAATGGTGATCGATATACAATATCTTCAGGAAAGGAGATACCCGTGTTGAGATTGTTAGGATGCGCATTATTTGAGGATTTGTCGAGAAGGAGGTATTCATACTCTATTAGTATATTGGAATCATACAGATGAAGATTACTAGGTGGTGAGAGTCCATGGAGGTTTGGACTGAGTGACTGTTGTCGCAACCGGGAGCACGACGGAGACAATGATTCGAAAGAAAAATTAAAACAAGGTTGAAAAAAATTAGAAAAATGAGTCGTCACCATGGTTTATTATGGGAAATATGGAGAAACAAAAAAAAAATGATAAGGCAAGTTTGCGAAAACCAGATCTTGGATCTTAGAGTCGGTTACGTGTGAGGAAGGTATCAAGACCCCCCACAACGCCCGTCTTAAGACGGTATAAGTAAAATGAGTTTGATTTTCAAAATGTTTATTTTCCAAAAAGAGACAAAAATGTAAATAAAAACAAACAAAAATATTTTTTATTTTTGGAGTCCGACAAGGATTTGACCTTGCTCCTACGTATTTTCATTTGAGATGAAAAATCAGGGTTATGTAGTTATTTTGAAAAATTAGTTTGTTGGAATATTTGATATTTTTTGAATTTTAAAAGCTTTATATATATATATATATATTGAAATTTTGAAATCTTTATATTTTCTTGGAAATTGGATATATTGGAAATTTTTCGATTCATTAGGAGTACCAGGTGGTGCAAATCACCGTGCTCAATATTCTCACGAATCAGATATATTTTGATGAATTTTAGAGAAAGAATATCTTGTGTTAGATATTGTTTGACGTGTACGATTATATTTAAAAAACTATGGAAGTGCAAGAATAGTGAAAGATGTGGTGCACAAACAATAAAAAGGAAATGTTAGAAAACTGTGGTGTTAATATGAAGACAGGGTGTGTTAATAGTTATGCGAAACTATGAGAGTGCAAGAATAATGAAAGATGTAGTGCACAAACAATAAAAGGGAAATGTTAGAAAACTGTGGTGTTAATACGAAGACAGGGTGTGTTAATAGTTATGTGAAAGGCCCTATTCTAAAGAGGAGTAGTGTAAACATGAGACAAGGTGGTGTAATAAGCAATGTGATGGACCCAAAAAAATGAATAGGGGCCAACACTTTAACCCTAATGTCACTATCCTCACTGTGCCCTTCATTCTCTGAAGCTTCTTCCATTCACCGATTCAGAAAGGCCATTTGGCACAAGTAGCGGGAACCATGGATAGAGGAGGATGCTCCAGAACCAGATGACGGCGGCTCGGCGAAGCACGGTGGCATTGGAGGGAGGCGACATGTGGATATCTGGCTCGTGGCAACGATTATTTGGGTGCTATGGTAAGGTGAGGGCTCACGGTGGAGTTTGAAGGTGTTGTGGCGGTGCTCGCGACAACCGTTGGTTGTGACGTTGGTGGCAGGAGCGGCGTGGGCGGAGTGAGACGGTGGCGGGCTCGGCGAGAAGTGAGAAAAGAGGAGGAGCTTCGAAGGCGCGGTGGTGGTCGCGGTTTGTTGGAGTTGAAGGCGACGATAAGGGTGTGATGTTGTGGTGAGGTAAGGGGTGTGATGAGGGTGGCTACAACGGAGGTTTGGCTAGGTGGGGGCTCGTGGTGGTAGGTTGGCGGCGGTGGGTATAGGCGCTGGTTTTTTGGCGGTTGGTGGTGGTGCAGCTGGTGCTTGCATGGTGATGTAACCTGGTGGTTTCATGGTTATAGGTTGGCGGCGTGGAGGAAGCTACATGGAGGTTTCATGATGGTTTAGTGGAGGTGTGGGAGGCTGGGGTTGTTGTGAAGGTTTCATGATTGTAGGTTGGAGGCGTGGAGGAAGCTACATAGAGGTTTTGTGGAAGTGTGGGAGGTTGGGGTTGCTGTGAAGCTACGTGAAAGTTTTATGGTAGAGGTTGGGAGGAACGATAGAGCTACCTGGAGGTTTCATGGTGGTTTTGTGGAGGTGTGGGAGGCACGGTGGGGGTTCTTGGGGCTGTGTGGTACGTGGGAAGTGTTTGCATGGTGGTTTGAAGGTGGGGTTGTGAGGTACATGAGAGGTGTTGATGCCAATAGTGGGTAGTTGTATGGAAAGGAGTTATAGAGGGATGTGGCTATATGAGGAAATAGGAGGAGTTGAATAGAATGAAGGTGGAGTTGCTAGGGTATTTTAAGAGGGAGGTGGCTCCATTAATACCATTGGTGTATTGCAATGAAGATGATAGTGACATGGGGAAACCCTTCCTTATGCATGAGTGCTCAGAGGGTTTGGAATTATAGAAGAGTGAATGGGCTTTTTGTTTTTGAGGCTAACTGTGACAAAGAAAACATCAAATAACAAATTGAACCAAACATTTTTTATCTCCAGTTTCAAGGTTATTATGGCAAGCGGTGAATGAGGAAGAGGTGATGACGTGAATGCATAATGCTTTTCAGGAATCCAAATGGAATATCAAAGTAACAGGACATGCCTCCGTACTCCTTTGTTGCTTGCTTTTCTTTCGTTCTCGTTGTAATTGCTTCCACAATGATCGATCTTTGATTGATTCTTGAAGAGGGCTACTCGAAAAAGTTATCTTCCTCCAAAACCTTTCTTCTTCTCTCATCTTTTTCTCTATCTCTCCCTTTTTACTTTCTAATCCCCCTCCAACCTCACATTCTCCACCCTCTCATGTAGCCTCTTCTCCCTCTCTCTTTCTCCAAAGAAAGCCAATGATATCCCGTGAGTTCCCTCCCTTTTTTTCCAAAAGAATGTCAAACAATCCCTATGTAACTTTGAAATGCATAATGCTTGTAATACAAAAAAGGAATTGCACGAAAATCTCTTGCTGTAAGGATCACAGCAGTATTTGCAGGGGAACAAAACTACCATTTACTTTGTCTCTAGGCACATGGAGTGTATAAGTAACAAAGAAAAGCAACCCAACACATGCCAATTTTAGAAAACCAACCTTCTCCTCTTCTCTCTCTTTTTTGTTTAACACGAAAATGGATAAAAAGCTTGAACCTACTTTTATTTTTGCAGAGAATGGAACTTTGACTCATATTTTTTTTTATTAATTATTTTTTTTATGACAATTGTAAAAAAAATTATGTTATTATTTCATATTATTTTTGAAAATAAGAGAAGACAAAAAAATTGATTAAATGTCTTTTTTTTTAATTTCTTAAAAAAATTAATTAGAAAAATTTAATTTCTGGAAATAAATTTTATTTATCCGAACGAAATTGGGTGTTGATAACTCTAGTTTGAAATATAACTAATAACTGGTCATAAAAGTCTCAAGAGAACTAACCTTGTCATACAAGATTGATGATTCATTGATTTTTGGGGGTGTGTGGATTCACAGTTTGGAGTTGTATGACAGGTGCAAACATCTGAGTCTAACTCAATTCACAAGTCTTTCGAAAGTAGAGTCAAGTATCTTTGTATATGAGTCAATGTATGTATAGCATGTGTTATTATATATAAATGAAAATGGTAGTGTGATAAAGAGATGATTGATGAGTGTCTGAGTTGTGGTATTTTGGTTAATATAGAAGATTTAAACTTTATGATTCTACATTTTAAAGTCTCTAGCTTACCCTTTTCTTTGGTATATTGTTTGTTTTGTTTTTAAATATGCGATGATCGTGTGTTACACGTGAGCAGAGGATTTGAAAGGTGATGTGACTCCTCAGTGAGCTCTGATGGAGAAGTTTAATTTTATTTTATTTTATGATTGTATGAAGATATTTTTATCAAATCTCATGTAGAGAAATATATTTTGAAACACTCTTATGAATGTATAGAGATATATATTTAGACTTATTATATGAAAAAAATGATATGTTATATTTGGTATTAGAGCAGTTTGTCTTAGGATGACCTGAGGGTACTGGGCTTATTATGTTTCTTTTGCACGTATATTTTGTTGAAATTTAATCTCAAGGAGTAGGCAAAATGTTTCTAGTTGTATGTTTGTCATGTGATCTTTAAAATTCTTGTTGTATTAGAGTTAAGATGATTGTTATGAATGAAGATGAAAGTATTAAGAAAGAAAAAGAACATTGATAAAGTAATGAGGGTGCACACTCATAACTAGATCAAGATGGATTTCTATCTTAATTCTACATATTTAGAGTACATTTAAAAGTCATGTTTTAGATGATTAATTATATTTTGTGTGTAACTTGGTGTTAGACATATGTTGGGTTTTAATGGGAAACATTTCCTTATATTAAATGTTTTGAGGAGAATTGGAATGCTATATTTGGGGCATTTTGTTTTGAAAATAAAAATAACGAATAATAAATGTATGTTGTGTGCTCTGTTTTTGATTTTTGGTTGTTTGGGTGGAATATTTTGTTTGTTCTGATTTTGCGTGAAATAAAAAGTAAACATGGAAATAAACCTAGATTTATGGTTATATGTAGTGTTATTGGTTATGTAGTGACATTTTGGAGGCAATATTTCATGGAGAAAGAAATGTAGTTATAGTACTATCGAGGGATTCATCGCTACTTTATAAAAAAGGTTTGTAAAATTTCATATATGTTTGTAGCTTGATTGTTGGTTAGAAAAGAGTATTTTGCTTATGTTGTAAGGGTATTTAGTTTTGTTCATTTTGAGTTGATAGTAGTTTCTCTAAATTGAATATGAAAATCTAACAGTGGCACTAAGGCCATGAATGGTTTGAACCTGCATATTTGTATTATTACTGTTTGTGTAAACACTGGTATGTATTTATAACTTATTTCTTAAAGTTTTTTCCTCCTTGGTAATTGTAGAGCGAGCTTATTATGAGACTACTATCTGCATATATTCTATTTTGATTGTTGATGAACTTCTAACTATAGTTTTATTCAGTCAAATGTTGATTTTTGAGTGTGTCATTACCTTGCCATTAGAAATAAGTCTTAGATATATGACAATGTTAGACAATTTAGATTTGTCTCAACTTTAATGGGTGGAATGGAATGATATGTATTTGTTTAGATTAAAATAATTAAGTGCAAAATTTTCTTAAACATTGGAAACTATAAGTTATTCTCTTTCTTTGTTTTAATGTGGTACGAGCTAAACAACATTTCTATTTCAATAGTTTAGTTATGGTCTAGAATTAAGGAATGCTAAAAGAAGTTATATAGTAGTAAAATTTTGTAAGTTTTTTTTTTATGATTAAAATTGTGAAGCATCCCTGGAAAATTGTACATAATTGTGTTGCTTCACTAGTTCTTATTGTGAAAATTCTTACTTTTGATGTGAAAATCAGATCCTATTATTTGAAATTTATTTAGGAGATCATGTCATGAATTTATCCCTTTTCAGGATGCTCAGACTTGTATAGATCATATTGCATGATAGCTTATAATCTGAGTATTTTTTTCAAATTTGTGCAATCTGTTTAGAGGAACTTGATTACAGGTCTTTTCCCTAGTAGAGAAGTAGAACTACAATTATTATTCATACTTGTGCTTTTCTGGCTGTTTACCTTGAATGGTTTTGACTAATGTAGTTGCTATTAACATCTACTCTTAATTTAAACCTCAAGTTTTCGTAAATTTCAAAAGCATATAAATTTTAAGGTTGAATGATTCCATTTTGTTTATGTTAAAACAAAAGAGAATGTTTCATATGATGAATTTTATCCTCTAAGAATCTAACAAATGTTTTATCTTATCAAACGGGTATGTGTACCATATTTTCAAAATACTTTGTGCTTTCATATTTTATGATTTTCAAAATACTTCAGAATTTCATGCACAAATTTGAAAATAAAAGAGCCTAAAACAGACAAACACTCAAATATTATCCAAGATACCATACAATGTTTTGCAAAAAGTTAATTATTCTACAAACTTGAAAATAAGATTACTCACAAACCCAATTGGTAAATTAAAATTTAGTCTACAATGGCCCTATCCTCAACTATTTTGAGGGGGTCTAAATATGATACATCGAGGTTCGGATGAACGATTTGGAGTTGATCTACGGCTCTACCAAACCCTCGCTCATACATGAGTGTATTCTCATCCTTTAAGGCCTTCATGTCCTTTTGTTACTTCTTGATTTGGGCCAACAATAACTCTTCCTTAGCATTAAATTCCTTAACTTGGTGCTCCTTAAATTGTCTCTCACTTTCCAACTGATCCTCCAAGTAAATAATTCGTCCTTCCAACTCGGCCACCTTAATGTTAAGGCCTTGTTGTAAGAACGTACTTGAAGGATCTCGCAGCCTCTTTCCTCAACTGCTCCGCTTGTAACTTGATAGTAAGCAATTCTTCCCTTACAACTGCCAACTCAAATCGGGTCTCTCTAATCCAGGTAGATAAATTTTTCTCCACCTAGGTGTTTTCTTGCACTTTTCTTGAAGAAACACAAGAAATAACAACTATTTGGCAAGCCAACCTCTACATTTTATCCTAAAGACCAGAGAGGCTCTCCTTGCTAAGGTTGGTCACATCTTCTTCCAACAATAAATTGCTTATATGATTATGGAGAGTAATTTTAAAACCCAAATTCCAGCTGTTGAGGGAAGGGTTTGTTGTAGGGTCAAGACGATCGGAGGAAGTGAGAATAGGGGAACTAAATTAGCAGAAGGAGGAGAAGGGGGAATGTCAACCACCTTTTTTCCCCTCTTCCTAACAAGGGGTATCTAATCAGAAATGGTGACTTCTGGGTCCTCAACAACCCATTTCTGTTTTTCCTTTCCTTCCTTAGAGGCCTTCTCACGAGGGTTGAGAAGGTTCAACGATATTCTTCACTTTCTTGCTTGGCTTCAACTCCTTCAGCCTTCGAACTACACCCTTATCAAGGGTAGTCATTTTGTCTGCCAAGAAAACAAGAAATGCTCAGGTGACAAACTATAAGATAAAGAAGCATATTAGGGGTAAAAGAGGATACCAATATAATCTTTTAATTTCAAAGCTTGAAATTCTAGCAAAATCTGAGTCCCTATGTTGAAAGTTACCCCCAATTTCTCCAAGAACAGACAATTTTTTCATTCAACCTCATCCAGATCGTTTAGGGATCGTGCCCCTTGAGGATGACGGGTTGTGGACCAGTATAGGGGAAACCCATCAAGAAGGGTGGGGCATTGCTTGGAAGCACGAATTTTTACAAAATCAGTCTTATTTTTGTAGGAAGATTGGAAAATGGTTAGAAGATTATGACCACCTACGGTACTTATAGAAACCCAGAGTTCCTAATTGTAAACCCTACTTTCAAAAAGGTAAAACAACATGATTGCAATAGGAACCATGCCAAAATGGCTGCACAAAATGGAAAAACCTCTAACAAAAGCCCAACTCTTAAGGTGCAACTGAGCAGGAGAAATGTTAAGCACGGTTAAAACCTGCTTTTCAAAATTATCCAAAGGTAATCGGAGACCTATTTTAGTACATACAGTCACATAGAAAAAAATGGGTTTTTTGTATTTACCACATTATCACTACAAGTTGGTTCATCATTATTACAAGGAACAATGTTAACATCGTGCTCGTCATTTTTAATGAAATCACAAGATTGTTTAAGGGAAGTAATGGACCTAGCAGTGTTGAAGGAAGAAACTTCAAAAAGAATTTCGTAATTAGCCTAGGGAAACCTATCTCGATAAGATGCCATTCCGATGGAAGTCAATAAATGAAAACCCTGATAAACCTCAACGAAAGTGTTAATCACGAAGGGAATAGGAGACAAGCAAAAGTAAAATATGGAAACCAACAAGACGGTAAACGTACCTCTTGGGGAAGAACAAAGGTTAAAACTTTTGGAATGTGAATGAATAAACTGAAACAAAGAAGAGGAATGAATGTTTAAGCGAAAGAAGAAACTTGCAATGGAAGTTTTAGTGAAACCAATAGAATGATGTCAGCTGTCAAGTACAAATGACCCACGTCATGTCATAGAGCGTGGGAAATTTAAAGAAAGAAAAATCTTAAAGATCTCGAAAATCCTTTTTGCCTATTCAGCTTAAGGTTGGGGGGCTCGTGTCCCATCTGGGCCGAGGGGTGAATTTTAGGCCCAAAATGGAACTGTGGTGCTGCTAAAAAAGCAATCCGCTTGTAATATGGAATTATAAAAATATGCTCCCTAAAAGAAAGGCCAATTGGATGGCCTAATTCAATTATTAACGAATAACAACCCAAATAAATTGTCGTCCTTCCTAACTATATGCCACAATGGGCGTTCTTATTGATTTGTTAAGATTTGATACCAGACAATTAAAATAATTAAGTTACGTTTGAACTCGATACCAGAACATTTCATGAAAAAATGTGTAAATATAATGTGCTGGGAAATAGTAAAAAGATCTTCTATTTAGGCTAGTCAGGAGCAATAAAAAACCTAAGCGACTAGAAAAATTGGATTTAAATATAAGTTAATTTATCCTTATCCTCTTATGTAATATCTATATCTAGACAATACATTTTTTTTTTCTTTAGTGAGTAGTAACTTAATAGTGATTATTTTATAACTTAAACTGGTAACACTCTTTGTAGTTAATTGTATAACTAATTTGATAATTGTGCATTTCATGTGTATACAACTATGTTTTTTCTTACGAATGCTTATATTTAACAGAATAAATGAAGGATCGAGTCCAAGCACATCACAACCAATCTTGATACCATGTAGAAAATTAGAACCAGAACTATTTTTATTTTCATTGTAAAAATAAATATAGAGATTACAACCACACTAAAGCATTGTTATAAAAGAACATAAGCTAGTTACAGAAACAAATTTAGGACATATTCCTTTTAACTGCTTTATAGGTACTAATTACCAAATTTATTTACTAATAACTGATACAACACTATCTTCTTTATCATCTGAAGTGCTAAAATCATGTTACTCTTTTCAGAGAGATAAAACATCCAATTATTCATTGAATAATATGAACTGTATTATGAATGCATTGGATCTAGAACAAACAATTCACAAAAACAAAATCACGGTCAGCAAACATACTTTATGTATATATTTTAGAGTACTTTGACACTGCAAACAGTAATTTACTTCTATTTAATACTGAAAAATAATATTATTTTATTAAAATATTATATTTTATTATAAAAAACAGAGGTGAAATGGTGTAAGTTTTGTACAGCAGTGTCAAAGTATATTTATTCTATATTTTATTATAACAGTTATTATTCATTACATCATCTATCTTATGAATGTTAATATGAAAAAAATTGTTTATTAGGTTTAACTTCTGTTCAATCAATTACAAAATCAAGACAGATTCGGTCCTCTCAATATTCAAAAATTGTAAACCTCTCTTACTCTTTGTCCAATAAGAAGACTAATAAATATTCTTTGAACATCATGAAATCGATTTTCAGGACATTACATTACGAACAAAGCCTTCAAAAAGAACATGATTACGGTAATTGATTAAACTTTGTCTAATGTTTCATAGTATCATATATAAAATTGTTGATGGTTTCGATGATTCATATTCATGCTTCTCTCATTTGTCATCCAAACTGCTTTTAGTAGTGAACTGTATTCAAAAGTTGAATGTCAATGTTAGAATATCATTGCTTTCGTAATCCTGCATTGTTTTTCATCATTGGTCAACATTTGGTAACCAATATATTATAAACATAATTGTTATAATTATCTTTAATTTAATTTAGAAATGGTTGATATTGGTTAACCTTGCATACAATGTCAATGCTGTGAAACTGAAATGTGGTATGAGGAGAAAGCTTACAAATCAAGAAGATTAAAACAAGTTGAATTCTCTATATGTTGTCAGAGGGGAAATGTGCAACTTTTTTTATTATAAAGACCTCCACATTTGCTTATTTAATGGCGAAGATAACAGAAGCTTTGCATATAACATTACAAGTTACAACATGTTATCTTTTACTTCCATTGGTAGTAAGATTGATTCTTCAATGAAAGATGAATGTGGGTCTCTTCATTTCATTCTTAATGAACAAAATTATCACTGTAAGTTTATTGCCACAATAGATCAAATCCTAAATTTGCATAACTATACATTTATGATACAGAAAATGAGACAACTAATAAAGTCTTTTCATATTTAAAAACATTTGTTGTTTATTTAAACTGACGTTTTATAACTTTTTTTCTTTTAGGTCCAGTTTAAAAACATTTGTTGTTTACTTTTTATTTCTTAGTTTAATAGCTAAAAATAAGTTACTCTATAAATTACTGGATTAAAATATAAGTTAATTTATCCTTATCCTGGTATGTAATATCTATATCTAGGCAATAGATTTTTTTTTTTTTTGGAGTGAGGAGTAACTTAATAGTGGTGTATTTTACAACTTAAACCGGTAACACTCTTGATAGTTAACTGTATAGTGTTTTATGAACTAATTTGATAATCGTGCATTTCACGTGTATACAACTTTTTTTTTTCTTTCTTACGAATGCTTATATTTAACAGAATAAATGAAGGATCTTGTCCAACCATATCACACAGCCAATCTTGATACAATGTAGAAAATTGGAAGCAGAACTATTTTTAATTTCATTGTACAAAATATAATTTCATTGTACAAAATATAGAGATTACAACCACATTAAAACATTGTTACAAAAGAACATAAGCTATTACAGAAACAAATTTAGGAGATATTCCTTTTAACTGCTTTATAGGTCCTAATTACCAAATCTATTTTCTGATAACTGATACAACACTAATTTAATTCTGATGATTCACTTGACAACACCAATTTACCTTTTAAGTTTTCTTGGAATTATTGGCAGAAGAACGTGAACCATTTTTGTATTTAGAATTTCCGTTATAAACCATGTGATCAGCAGTGCTAGGATACTGTTTGTCTCTTCCATTTGAAGAAGCAGAACCCTTTTTTCCATTTGAATCTTGCTTTTCGCCCACATACTTGCTGGTGCTATCTCATTCTTAGAACGGGAACTCATTCTTCTTGATAATACAATGTGCTATCTTTTTTGTGTGTTTGATGATGAGACTTACGAACAAGATGGCCATCTATTTATTTGTATTGGTAGAGATGCATCTACAATACAATGGAACTACCAAGTAATTCATCCATAATTCCATATCATACCCATTTCAAATGTTCAATGTTTGAATTTACTCTTCATAATTTCAATAACCATGAAATTGCCAATGTTTTTCATGGTTTCATCATAAACATAACCATTGCATGAAACTGCAATGAGTTCTTCTTTTAGAGTTTATTTTATTATTCTAAATCTCTTTGAGAAATGGTCAAAGGTTTGAGTTTGAAGTGGAAATGGTGGCATTAATGTATGGTATGTTGTTATGAAATGTATTGTGTATTTGGGTGGAGATTCACATTAGAACCCATTTTGCGTGTTCTGCTTTTCTTGCATAGCACATTTCAATGCATGACCACACCAAACAGAGTAATTGTTGTGTGAAACTTTGAATGCCCGAGTGAGTCTTAGTAATTAAATTCATGTGAAATTTCTCTTTTTATCATCCTTTAATGTAAAATTTTTAATATTTTGCATCCTTTGATCATATGGGTGTAACAATTTAACGTAAATTTAAAAGAAAAATATAAGTAGGTAGCTCTGTTTATTGCTCAGAAAACAGAGCATGAAGTTGCCAAAGATGGCAAAAATATGAGTATATTATAATTTTTTGCTCTGTCGGAGAACCACTGTTCATACAACAATTCAAACTTTTAGGTTACGCGTTCTGCTGTTTCATTCTTCCCATGTAAGATTCAGAGAATTGCAGCTTTATTTCCCAAACCATATTTTGCGTCTTTTGTATATATTTTTATGTTCTAAGAGATTTTGGGTCATACTGTTATAAACAAATTTGAATTGGTATCATTATTTTAAATATTTTCAATTTAATTCTATTTTTAGAAAGAGAGTTAATGTTTTTTTTTTTCTGAAAATAATGATAATAATGTTATAAAATTATCAGGTATATTGACACTTTCAATTAAAATAACAAAAATTCTATTTGTTTAGTTAAAAATATAAATTATATTTTTCACACCGGAAATGATATATTGACACTTTCAACAAATTTATAGAAAAAAATATTATTTGTTTACTTAAAAATACAAATTATATTTTTCGTACCGATTGACACTCAACAAATTTATAGAACCAACTGACACCTATATTTTATATTATTTTTTATAACTTTAAAAAATTATTATTTTAATATTCGTCCAATTGTCAATTAAATAGTTTATGTAACAACCTTAAAAAACATAACATAGCTCAAGAGAGAACCTTTATATAGTATAGATACCTGAAAATACGATTTGAACATGTAAACAAATTTCAATTTGGTATCACTATTTTAATCATTTTAAATTAAATTATATGTTCAAAATTGAGTTAATATAATTGTTTTTGAAGGTAATGATAATAATATTTTGCAATCAGGATTAATTAGACTTTAATTAAAATTATTAGTTAAACTTAGATTTTAAGCATATTTTTTTATTTTTCTTGTTTGTAATTATTTGCATATATTCTATGAGGTCCAAATCTCATTGAATATATGCTTGAAGACGAGGTGAAATATTAAATATATTATTAGACGCTTGTTTTGCTAATAAAATTTTGTTGAATTATATTGACGCTTGTTTAGTTGAATTAAACCATGTCAAGAAAATTGAGGATAAAGAACTTGAGAGTCAACCTATTCACTTTATTATTTCTAAATCATCTATTTTTAATTTTCTGCACAAGTCTCCTCAAAATCTCCCTATTTCCTTTATTATTATAACCAACTTTCCTTGCTGCAGATAAATTTATCTCTTTGGTGTTAAACGGTCTAATACTACGTTAGGCGATCAACACTAGAATGACTGTGATCAACTATCTTAGTATAAGTTGAGAGTGGTTATAAGTGTAATTGATCGAAGCTATATCTGGTCAAATAAATACATTTAAATGCAGTACTAGGAAGTGACTTCTATGTCGTATCCTAAGGACCTTTCTGTCAAAGAAATAAATACACAAAAGGGGGGTTTGTAAATTAAGCATTCACATACATCATTCATTCCATCCCAGCAACCCGTGACTCACTCCATTAAGCATGAACAGAGACTCAAATTTCATGTTAACTGAAACAGTAAAAGCATTAAGCACGAAAATAAAATGATGAAGAGTTAAGAGACGAGGAGAGCAAAAACAACACAATAGCAACCTCAAAGCATCATTGCAATCTGAATCAAAAGGATAACCTTATAAGTTAACCTTCCATTAAATTCGAAAGAAGCAAATGGAGATTAAACGCAAAAATGAAATTGAAACAGGAACGAAATTGAACTGAAAATGAAAACAGAACGTAATGGCAAAGAAAATAAATACATAACCATTTTTTTTCCGGAGAAAACCGAACTGAATCCAAAAAATCCAAGAATAAAGAATTGACTATTATAGGTGTTGGCTTCACCTCCTTTAATAGGTGGCTAGCCCTAAGTCAGCTCTCAACACTAAACCTAATGGGCCCAAATTTTTAAATCCTGGTCCAATGAATAAAAACTGAAAACAAAAACTGAAAAATAAAAACTGAAATAAAATATGCAGTGGTGATGTGACAACTTCTCTTTAATTTCAGAATTAATTTCTAAGCCCAATAAAATTCCAAACTGCCCTAAAAATAATAATAAAATTACCTCAGAAAATCTGATTAATTAAAATTACGAATTTCTAGTAAATGAAACCCAAATAGTGAAATAGAGAAAATAATAAACAGTTAAACACAAATCACTATACATAAATCATGTAAAT
>Ga0123340_1002630_pt1 | contig 16355 bp, 16 predicted proteins | sample SirMexnodulemix_FD_89961 | JGI IMG/M metagenome (GOLD analysis project Ga0123340, IMG submission 89961) | Root nodule microbial communities of legume samples collected from Mexico - Siratro Mexico nodule mix | ecosystem: Host-associated > Plants > Roots > Nodule | place: Mexico: Nepantla... | reverse complement strand
TGAGAATAAAATAATTTAAAAAAAATTTAACCAAAAAAAAAAAAAAATAAAACAATAAAAATCTACTTTTATTTAAAAAAAAAAAAAAAAAAAAACATAAATTCCTTCGTTTGACTTTATTGGCATCTCATATTCAGAAGACTAATGATGCATAAAGTATACTTGATCATATGTTCAATCAATACAAGGATGAAATTTCATTAAGTTCGAAAGTTTGATTCATCAAAGACTTGTTGTGGCTTATTGTTTCAAACATGTTAATAGTCAATCAGGAAGGTTTAGGTTTGGCTCAGAAATTGATATGGATTATACTCAGTGACTCAATCAAAACTAAGAAAGTAGAGTGCAGGCTGATGATTTCATAGACAAAGTTGTTGCATAGCATTTTCCTCCCAAAGTAAAAGTATAGACTGAAGACTGATTCCATTCCTGATATGTAATGACTAATCCCAGAACAGATAAAATGCCTTCCATGTATATCATGATAATATCAGCCTTTTCCAAATCCAAATATTCCCCAGTCCCCTCTTTGTTTCCACCCCACACCATTATCGAATGATTGAAATTATAGTTTAGACCCATAACTAGTATCAAACAGAGCACACACCACAAAAGAATACAATAACAAATAAAGGCAACAAGACAATGGCCAATTAATACTAATGAAGCAATAAACTCACCAAACCGTGACAGCATCGAGTAAAGCAAGATACCACCCATGGAGTGTCCAATTGCAAGCAATTTTCCATCTTTAGGCATGCTTTGTTTCAGTATGTATTCTATCTGTACAGGTAAAGCAAAAAAGTCATAAAAGGGATATGCAAACAGGGTAAGTTACCTGTACATAACAAGCAAAAAAGAGGTATTGCTAAATGCTAATGATATATAGCTTTCTAACATAAGCCTCACCGCTGCAGGAACATCTTCTTCCAAGTAATTATCGAAGTCCCAATCATACTTCACAATCAAGTCAAGTTGCTTCTGAAAATCTTCTATTGTAGAAGTAAAGCGAGCTTGTAGATCAAATAATGGAGGAGAAACAGATAGCTGACCTTCCTCAATAATATTTACTAGTTTTTGACTCAGATCAGTTATTTGACTAGTAATACCAGAGTTTTGCTTTGTTTCAAACAAAGCTGAAAGCTTTCCCCTTACCTCATTGAATTGTTCATATAATGGAGAATCCACCAAAAGTTTTGAAATCTGATCTAGAAATTTGGAAAACATCACCCTTGATTGACTTTCACTAAGAAATCCAGAGACTCTTTCTGACAAAAACATAAAAGTCTCGGTTAATCTTGCCACCAACTTTGATTCATCCCAAACAGTAGCCAGCCTTGTTAGGTCACCTTTGTTGGCCACATTCTCAGTTTCTACCCCGTTTAGGCCAGAAATCTGAGGTTCGGATACTGCGCATGAGTTGTTATTCAATTCTTTATTTGAAGCCACGGATCCATTGGTAGCTGTAGCAATTTCTGAAGCAGCTTCCATCTTCTCAGACATTTCATTAGCAGATTGTTCAATATCTTTAGAATTTGAACCTTGAAGACTCAACCCAGCTCCTCGTACTTCAAGAATCCAAGTTTCAAATCCCTGACTAGACATGTAACGTGCAAATGATGACTGCAGTACATACAATGTGTTAGTGGGAAGACTGACAAATAAAATCAGAAAAGAAAGTATGAAGGAAAGCTTAATAATATTAATAAACGTTCTTTAAGAGAAGAGGCCGCATTCAGAATTTTGCAATCAAAAGCTACTTAAAATAGCAACATTACTGAACGTTTCTGCTTCCTATGTTTATAAGCATTGTGATCATGCTTCAATATATCTTATATTCAAATTAGGGTACAAAAAAAGAATAATAAAATATGGGCAGTTGCCTATGCAAGAATAAAAGGATGATGACAAAGTACCAATACTTGCATTTGTTTTACATATCCGTATCAAATGATATTTATACTTTTGGATACTTCGCTAATATGTATTTCTTAAGTATCAAAGCTTTTTTAGAGAAAAATATGTAAAGAAAATCTTCCACAGCCAGATACAAGACAAGCATGCATCTATAATAAAGAAGCTTAGAAGCATTATTGCTTATGAACCAGACAAGAAGGCTATCTTCTTTATTCATGATTCTCGGGGAGGAATGAGATAGGTACTATTCCTGTTTTCTAGACAATGGACAGTGATTTATGGTGCCAGTGATTAATAATTTCTACTTTGACTTCAGTATTGTTCAAGAAGAAACAGATTGCCCACTAATTTCCAAAACAAGTTTACCAGCACAAGCAAATCATATTCCAATACAAGCAAAAACAACACACTCCGAGATGCAAAAAAAGAAAACGAAAGGAAACAAATTGAGTATAGGACAAGTATGCTTCAAAGGCAAACTAAACACAAAACAGAAACATGCACAATTTCACAATTACGAAGAAGGGATCGAAGAAAACACTGAATAAAAAAATACAAGAAGAAAAAAGCTGAATACCTCAGGTGAAAGGTCATATCCAATGGCGTTAGTTCCCACGCCGGACAAGAGCAAGAGAGGATGATTCCTCGGAGGTGCCTATGAAACAAACACTGTATCCTAAGAAATCGTAGCAAAATCATAGGGAGAGAATAGAAAAAGCTGCGATTTGAATGAAGAAAGAAAACCAACGAGGGACGGAGGGTTGTAGCGCCAGAGAGCGAGTTTCCAATCGGAATTGGAGAGGGAGACATAATGGAGTTCGTCGGCGGTGCAAACGGAGGGCTTATCGGTGACGGCAGTGGAGAAAGCCCTGAGGCGGAAGGGCGCGGCGGCGCGTGGGAGAGAGCTGAAGGTGGAAAAGCCTCTGCAGAGAGCATTGTGCGTTTCAGATTGGAAAGACATGGACATGGACATCGACATCGACATGGTTAACAATTTCGGTAACATAACGTTTGGCCTTCTATCTCATTACTTTTCGTTATGCGGTTTATGGTTTTCGTGTTTCACGTTTCCTTCTTTCTCTGTTTCTGTCTCTAACTTTGATTTCTTCTTTTCAATGGAGTCAAATTTATATGGCGGTTGACGCTTTATCCAGAACATTGCACTTACAAATTTGGAAAATAACCCATTTCAATTGGCTTCTGTATTTAATAATTTTCGTGACTGTCTTTGCAATTAAAAAAAAAGATTTAAGGTTTACTTAAAGGATAAAGAAGAAAAGTGAGAAGAAGATAAAACGAGTAGAAAATAAGATATTGATAAAAAGAAATTAAAAAAAAGTAAATAATGATAATAATAACAATATAAGTAAATAAAAATCAATGAAAAAAATTATATATTTGATTGAAAATAAATAAATACTTGTGAGACTTGATAATTTTTTATCTTTTTATTCTTATTTTAATAGTAAAGAAACTCGATTTTATCATTTAAAGGTCTTTCTGCATGGAAATCTCTAAACCTGAGGCAAAAAAAAAAAAAAAAGTGTGTGTAACAGTGTAGGTTTTACTGTTCGCTTTTTATGAAATTGGATATTTCTATAAATAAAAGTCAATGAAAAATTTTAAATAAAAAATTTTAAGTATTGCTTAGATAGTATATAAATTTATTTTTATAATTTATTTCTTTTCTAATTTAAATAAGTAAAGAAAGTTTCTTTTGATTTGTCCTCGTCCCTCCAAACAGGAAAAGAAAACATTGCCAGATTAGCCACGACAACAACCCTCTTAATCTTATAATAATGCAGTAAAGAATGCCAAGTGTTTGTTAGAAATAATTCCCTCTTTTCCTCACCCACTCCATTAATATTGTTAATGTGACCAATCTTTATATTATATTAAATATCAGATCTTTCAAATTAAAGCTTGATCGAAGTAAAACTCAAAATCGACTAAAAAATTGTCAACATCAACTTATTTTTATTATTTGAAAATATTATAGAATATTTTTGCACCAAAATTATGCAAATTTAATCTATTTTATCGGTTGAGATAAATTTGAAAAATTTTGCAAAAATGAGAAATTTATTTTTATGTATGTTACTTTACTGCAAATAAAATTGTGTAAAACTATTTTTTTTAACTTGTGTGAAAATGTTTATTCATTTTATGAATTGAGTTGTAAATGAAATAGTGTCTCTGCATACCGGGGATTAAGAATAAACCATATTTTTGTGTTATTTAGTTCACCTTCAACATTAATCTTCCTTTTTGTAAAAGAACATTGTTAATACACAATTAAGCTTGAAGGAAAGCTTTAATCCTTTATTTTGTAAATTTAAATTTTTAGTGATTTTTTTATTATTAATATTAATTATTATTATTATTATTAACAAAGATGAAACACATATCCAATTACTTTAATTATTAATGAAATTATAAAACACTAGTAAAATTGAAATTTTTGTACTAAAATCGTTTTCTTCCCTTATATCAATACTTCTTGGGGTATTTAGCCGATATTTAATATAAAATTAATATAAACAATAATGAACTTTCTAACCGGGCCTTGTTTTTTCGTCAAAAATTTAACCAGACTTCACAAAAAAAAACAAAAGAAGCCCACTTGGGGCCCAATTCTCTTTCTTCTTTCCAACTATCGGTTTCGGCTCTATTTTCGCCTGAGAACCCAAAATCAAAAGCTCTCGCCGCCTTCAAAGTTTCTCCCTGTGTGCACAGTGCGTGAGAGATGAAATTCCGTGGTGGCGGCGGTGAAGTGGAAGTGAAAAGGGTGTTTATTGGAGCGGGATGCAACAGAATAGTGAACAACGTTTCATGGGGTGCTTCTGGTTTCGTCTCTTTTGGAGCTCACAACGCCGTTGCTATATTCTGCCCCAAGGTCCTCTTTCCACCCTCTTCCACTTTTATACTCACCCTTTATCTTAGATTTTCTTTTCCTTTCTTTTTATTCATCCTTTTTGTTTTCGCAGAGTGCTCAAATTGTGACTACTCTTCCGGGTCACAAGGCAGTTGTGAATTGCACTCACTGGCTCCCAACATCCAAGTTTCTATTTAAAGGTGCTCTCTTTCTCCATCTCTCATCGACTTTAACTCTACAAGCTCATTTTTTTGGCGAAGTTTGACTTGAATAAAACTATTTGGCATAATGATATAATGAGTTGTTGTGAAATTAGTAGACCAGTTTCAATGTTTAATTTTTTTAATCAATGGTTAATATCCTTCTTCCCTTTGAAATGCAGCAAAACAATTGGAGCAGCATTATTTGCTTTCTGGGGATGCAGATGGTGCGATTATTTTGTGGGAACTGTCCCTTGCTGATGGGAAGGTACGTGTTCTTTGGTTGTTGTTTTTTCTTCCTCAAATTTTTTACGAATAGATTATGAGAGAATTTGTTTGTTGGGCACTAGATGGAATTATAAATTATTGTTTCTTGCGCATTTGTCTTTGAATTGTTTTTAGTGGAGGCAAGTGTTGCAACTGCCACAAATGCACAAGAAAGGTGTTACATGCATTAGTGGAATTATGGTTTCTCAAACTGAGGCAATGTTTGCATCTACTTCTTCAGATTGCACTGTTTGTGTATGGGAACTTGTATTTCCAATGACTGGTAGCGGTAAGCCTTAGTTATCAATAACAATGACCCTGTTTAGTACCATGCTAGTAATTTGATAATGTACATTAATTGAGACTTGCTCCATCATTTTAGGTGACTGTAAATTGTCGTGCCTGGATTCTTTCTCTATTGGATCTAAATCTATGGTAGCCCTATCATTAGCTGAATTGCCTGGAGATAATGGGCAAATTGTCCTTGCAATGGGAGGATTGGATAACAAAATTCATCTTTATTCTGGTGGAAGGACAGGAAAGGTATCTGCATCCACATAGTTTAGATTATTAACATGAACTTTTGGTATCTTGTAGTGTTTTATGTTGTTTTGTGTTTATAATATTTAACTCTTCTTTTATTCATGAACCCAGCTTGTACATGCATGTGAGCTAAAAGGGCATACAGACTGGATCCGGAGTTTGGACTTCTCACTGCCTATAAATGTGAATGGGGAAGTAAACAATATTTTTCTGGTGAGTTCATCTCAGGATAAAGGCATACGAATTTGGAAGATGGCGTTAACCAGCACTATGTTGAATGGAAACGGCACATACAAGAAAGGGGAAATAAGCTTATCATCCTATATAGAAGGTCCTGTACTTTTGGCTGGTTCATCTTCTTTTCAGATATCCTTAGAATCTCTCTTAATTGGACATGAGGATTGGGTATATTCAGTAATGTGGCAACCCCCTTTGGTTTCATCCATAGAAGGGGACACCTATTATCAACCACAAAGTATCTTATCTGCATCTATGGACAAGACTATGATGATCTGGCAACCTGAAAAGACTTCTGGAGTCTGGATGAATGTGGTCACTGTTGGGGAACTTAGCCACTGTGCTCTGGGGTTCTATGGTGGTCATTGGAGCCCAAATGGAGATTCAATTCTAGCACATGGATATGGAGGATCTTTCCATCTTTGGAAAAATGTTGGTAATGATAATTGGCTGCCACAAAAGGTTCCCTCTGGTCATTTTGCACCAGTGACTGATATTTCCTGGGCTAGATCTGGTGATTATATTATATCTGCCAGTCACGACCAGGTATTTAAAACACATTCTGTCTTCAAAAGTTATTAACTATTGATTGTGTCTATTAATTTATCTCTTATGATTTTAAGTGAACTTGCTTTTTAAAATTTATAAATGGCTTGATCCTGTTGCTAATTAGTGTAAGAACATAATTTTGTGATTAAGAAGAAAAAAAAATATTGAAATTGAAGCTGCTTGTGTGATTATTTTAGTTTCCTCACCTTGGTGTTCAATAATAACTGAAACATTTTCTAGAATTTGAATTGGCTCTGAAACTGCTGCTGTGTGAAAAATTGCAGACGACTAGAATTTATGCTCCGTGGAAAGTTGAGGCTTCTCTCCAAGATGGAGAATTTTGGCATGAAATATCTCGTCCTCAAGTTCATGGTCATGATATAAATTGTATGGAAGTTATTCATGGGAAGGGGAATCATCGTTTTGTCAGTGGCGCTGATGAAAAAGTTGCCAGAGTATTTGAAGCCCCGTTATCATTTCTGAAGACATTAAATAATGCCACTCTGCAGAAGTCTTGTTCTTCTGATGATATTTTGGGAAATGTTCAGATTTTGGGTGCAAATATGTCAGCTCTTGGACTATCACAGAAACCTATTTACGTTCAAGGTCAGTTATTTTGTTGAAAGTTAAAATTGATAGGGATGTGAAGCATGTCAGGGAAATTTTAGACCGTTTTGGCAAATGTTGGTTTTCTTTCTCGTGGCTACCTCTGGTGTTAATTTTTCTAGTTATTACACACAGATCGATATAGCCACTGGTTGAGACTAGAAACGAATGCTATTAGATAAGGGAGATAATTATAACCATGAGGTTTATTAATCTTAATAGTCAGGTAAAATGTGCACCCAAACTAAGTTAATTCATGATTCAATGTAATTTACTGGTTTAACTTTTTAATATTTCGATATTAACATTCATATAAATACTAAAATCAATTTTTTTATTGGATCAATTTTAAACTCAGATGCTAGAATTGATTTATTCAACCCTAGTATTTACTGCTTGAAGTGGGCAGTGGTATATTTAGAAGTCTCATAATAGCTTAATTAACTCATCTTTTCTGTTTAATCCGCATAACATATAAGCTATCGGGAAATACACTTCTAAATTTTCCCTTGTGGCAATAATGTGAACTTTTTAACCAGTACTATAGTTGTTTCTTTCTACTGCCTGGCCTGTTGTAGGAAAGCCTTTAATTTAGAAATGTAAATTTTAGATCATTGTTCTCTCATAGTAGTCAATACTACACTATAGCATGATAGCGATGCAGACAAGTCCTTGGCCGCTGGGATTCAAATAGAGGAACTGTTTTTCAATAGTGACCAAAAATAGCAGATTTATGTGTGCTACAGGGTAGCAGCGCTACATGGTTCATGCTTCAAAAAAATTATTTTATAGGAGTTAGGAAGATACTGTGTACTACTTTTCAAACAATTAACACTTTTCCTGGCATGTTGACCTATTGGTGTTTTGAAAGTTTATCATTTTTAGAGTATTTCTACATTGCAGCTGTACATGAGATCCCGGAGAGAAGTGGCATTGATGGTATGGACACCCTTGAAACTATTCCGGACGCTGTTCCCACTGTTTTCACTGAACCTCCAATTGAAGATCAACTGGCTTGGCATACACTTTGGCCTGAATCACACAAACTCTATGGGCATGGAAATGAGCTATTTTCTTTATGCTGCGATCACAAGGGCGAGCTAGTTGCTTCTTCATGTAAGGTATGAAGTGTTACTAGTCTAGCTATGAACCTGTATTATTATTATTATTAGACTGAAGATCTAATGCCTACTTATATTGAAATCCTTTGTGCTTGCATATCTCATAGCTAGAGGGGTAGACACTCCTTATTGGGTTAATCTCCATTCAGTGTGTTTTTCCCTACATTGGATATGAATTAACTTCAATCAAGCTGGCTTAGATAGTTCTTTTAGCCAGTCTCTACCTTGTTCACCCTTCTGCTTTATCACTGATATTGCCATGTATCATCATTGCACATTTGTTTTATGAAATGCAGGCACAGACTGCTGCTGTTGCAGAGGTATGGCTTTGGCAGGTCGGTTCATGGAAATCAGTTGGCCGCTTGCAATCCCACAGCTTAACAGTGACACAAATGGAATTCTCACATGACGACAACTTTCTTTTAACTGTCTCAAGGGATCGCCAGTTCTCCGTTTTCTCAATCACAAGAACAGGTAGACATATCATAATTTTTTAGACATAGATTTGCACCGTTTTGATATTATCATTTTTTTGTGATTTTGCTTGGTTGAGACTAATGAGTCTCAAACCTGCAGAAAACTAATGAAACTGAGCTAACCGTTATCTTGAAAGTTAAATATTTCAAAATTATTTGTACTGTAACAGTTGCAAGTTCTTACAGCTACTACAACTCAACAGATATCCTAATCATTCAGTTGTGGTTTACAGGGTCCGGTGAAATTAATTATAGTCTTCTTGCCAGGCAGGAGGGGCACAAGCGGATTATCTGGTCATGTTCATGGAATCCACATGGTCATGAATTTGCAACAGGCTCACGGGATAAGACAGTGAAAATCTGGGCCGTTGAAAAGGATTCATCCATCAGGCAGCTTCTGACTTTACCTCAATTTACGAGTAGTGTGACAGCGTTATCTTGGATTAGTCTCCATCATCAAAGGGATCATGGACTTCTAGCCGTTGGAATGGAAAATGGACAAATAGAATTATGGAATCTGTCTTGTAACAGAGCAGATGATGGTTGCATAGCAGCACCAGGTTTGGCTGCTGCTCTTGTTGTTCGTCTAGATCCTTTTATATGCCATGCCTCTGCTGTAAACCGTTTAGCGTGGAAGAAAAATCAGGAAGATCACACGAGTATGCAACTTGCTTCTTGCGGAGCTGATAATTGTGTAAGAGTGTTTGATGTAACGGTTTAGAATTAGATTATTGTTCCCCCTTCTGTAGATTGATTTTTGATCGCTAAGAAATACCAATTATTTTTATTATTGTTAGGAATGTCATTTGGCTACATAAGCAGAACTCGTTAGGTCCATTTTGTAACAATTATTTGGTGTCACGCTATTAAAATAATATTTATCATATTATTTTGTTATGTAAAGTGATAGACATTGTCTTCGTTATCCGAAAATTGAGTCCGTAGTCACTAGACATGTAACATCGTTACCATGTGAATTGCGGAGTAATCATACCCTCCAAAAATTTCCCTAATAACGGTCTTCGGTTGATCATTTGTCACTGTCTCGCGAAATTAACGTTGCCACCGTGATGAGAGGGCGAAAAGTTTGTAATCAAACGCTTGAAAGTGTTCTAAGTGAAAATTAGGACGGAGATGTTGTTTTTATGTATAAAATAGGAATAGACGAGCATATGCTTGCCAACCTTCATCGATTAAGAATTGTTCATTGTGTCGGTTGTGGATTCAAGCCTAAATGATATGGTATTATTCGAGTGATTGTAATAAAGTTCGGGGAAATATAGGAAGAGTATCTCGTTCTTTTATGGAAGGAAGAAAAAGAAATACGTACTAAAAAAAGGAAAGATTTGGAGAATTGCAATCTTTATTCTCTCATCTAGTATTACACGGTTGTTATGAATTAATAAATGTTCTGTTCATGTTTTCCCACTTCCAAACAAAGGCAAAAGCTTCGAATATTCCATGGAGAATATGTAAACGTGGTATGTTCATTGTGACAGAAATATTGTTCACCCTGTGAAGTCGATGACTCTGATTTATCAGTGTTTTTAAAAATTGTGGAGGTTCGAGAAGGAGAAAGCGAATGTATCCGGGGATTAAAATTGAAGAGAAGTAAAACCGTAGGTAGGGACTTTATGATGATCCTGAGTGGGGCCCTTGATAGCAGCTTTTTACTTGGTGCCTTGGACACTCCACCAATGCATTAAGGTTTGGGACGCAGAGAATCAAATTTTAGCCGATGGCTCATTGATTCCCACTCCCTCATTATGGAATTCAGTTCTTGGAAGCAAAGGGTAATGTGATGCTACTAATTGAAACAACGCATTAATTTCGGTGGGGTGTACATATACACACACTATTCTTCCATGTTTTCCTTATAGTCTCGTATGGGTTTCCATGACCAACCCAACTACCCACTTTGGACTAAGGCTCCCTAAAACCTCGGTCGGCAATAATGCATCAATTATGTGCATTGAATCGGTAGCATTCTTCTAAGCAAAAACCAGATTATGGGATGGTGAGGGACCCTGACCTACGTTGACATTAAAGAGGTAGGGACCATAAGCCATTTGACTATTGCTACCTCTGTCATTAATGTGGATGATAATGTTAATAATACATCACAAGTATGCAATAAGTTGTTTGACGCAGAGTCAGCATCAACCACTAGTCCCAGGATTTTATTTTAAGTCATAGATGACCACATTTTAGTGTAGGCAGCTGCTTAATCGTGCAAGCGTCTAGTTTTCGTTGTTTTTACTCATTATTTCTATTTGGTTTGAGCCCGGCCGAATTGTACTCCCAAACATGTAACCAGATCAATCGTGCATATCATCCTGACATTTAAACCTCGTACAGTTAAACTATTCTTAAATAAACCACTAACTAGTGCTTAGTGCATATTTAAATACAAGAAAACATCGAATCTTATGTACCTTGCCACTAAAGTCTCATGAAATTCAGCAAAATCAAACAATATGTAACGTGCACTCTGTTGTACAGGGTTTATATTAAATATTAAAATTCACTATAAGTTAAAATTTCACATTAATCAAACACTTCGCTTGTCAGTGTTGTTATTATGCACTTGTGTCTTGCTCAAGAAATTGGTCTTGTTACTCTAAGTGCCCGTCTTCTGTACTAGATAATAGCATTTGAACTCTGATTCTCCAGTTATCTCAACAATGTAAGAGACTAGCTTCTATGACAGAATTCTTGCAAAAAATAAAAATAAGCCATTAGAAGGGATAAGTAGAAACATAGTGTTGTCGCGCGTGATCAATTTTCATTGAACTGACTACTCTCTGCATAAAGTCATACAACGCAGCTTCACATGATAGTAAAGGATCCACTTGATTATCGAGAAATCCAAGGGGCAGTAATGTTCTAGTTGTGCATTTAAAAGCTGGCGTGTAGAGGATAATTCAAGGCGTAGCTTTCATCAAGGAGAATCAAATTCAAACTAAAACTCACAAGGACAACATTTTTTGGTCATGCGCAGCAAAACCTGAAGTCAATCATAAGAAATATGATTTCGCGTGTAAAACGGACAATAGGATCGAAAATACTGCCTGAAGGGTATGTGGTTTGTCTACTGTACGATCAAGAGCAAACTAGTGGTCACATAAGAGGCCAAGGGCAAACTGGTAGTCCAAAACTTCAAAACGGCCTTACCCATAGCACTTTTAAAGAGGAATTAATAGTTTATCACGAACACCATGACAAGAACAGAGCAAGAAACAAACCCATTGCACTTTTAAAGAGGAATTAATAGTTTATCACGAACACCATGACAAGAACAGAGCAAGAAACAAAACCCGCTAATCTATACGACAATCATTTCAGGAATTGATATTTGAACTTCACAATACAATGTTTCAGACTTGACCTTTTACAGTATAACCTTGGACCAATTTCGTTTCCTATATAAATTATAAATTATGACATACAAGAAAGGGTACAAGATGATCACAGTTTCTTATTTTTCTATCGAAATACATACCACAAACAGTTCACCAAACATGACGACAGGAACTGCACATAAAACTTAAAGGGAAACCAAACCCATTTTTTTCAAAATTGTTTCTTTTTTTTTTTTTAAAGTACTGGTTTATAATGGCTGTGAGGTTCTTATCTGCTGCTTCAAACTGTCTGAGGGATGCGGAGCTGAACCTTCCCGCATCATCACAGCAGCAGCAGTCATAGTCTGGTACTGGGAAGGCATTGTGGGTGCCAAAGGTTGAGAGTAGTATATTTGAGCATGAGCAGGGTCCGCATAATCAAAAGCATAATTCGCCTGGGGAGCAGAATTGGGAGCCATGGACTGAGATGGATGGTGAATCTGTGAGTAAGTGACATACTGTTGCTGATGTTGGCTTGTAGGAACTTGAACTAGTTGAGGGGAGCCTGCAGTTGCGGCTCTGTAAGCATTCATTTCAGTCTTAGGCATGGGAGCATTTCTCATGGGATTGTATGCAGCAGATTGTGGAACCAACGTAGCAGGATTCGGTGGAGTTTGTGGCCGGCTAGAAGCAAGATTTCCCGCAGACTCACCCATATTAGCCTGCTGCACAGGCAGGTTATAAGCCTGCGGCTGCCTCGTATGAACATAGTAAAGCTGTGGATGCTGTGGATGTTGCTGGGGAGGATATACAGGATAATACGCAGAAATTGCAGGGTTATGGTGGATGAAATGTGTGCCATGAATAAACTGTTGCTGCTGTTGTGGCAGCGCCTGCTGGTGCTGCTCGAATTGCTGTTGTGGTAGCTGCTGGGACTGCTGATGCTGTTCAAATTGCTGTTGTAACAAATATCCAGGGTCCTGTACATGTTGCTGCATCTGGATCCGACCGTGCGGATCAGAAACATTGAGCTTCGGATCCACAGGGTTACTAGGAACCCTTGTAGTCCCAGATTGAATCTGAACTTGTTCTTGATAAACAGCAGGTTTCTGACGCGAAATTGCGTTCGCAAGACTACTATCACTGCAGTATCAAAACAATCACCAAAAACCTAATTCAAACAGTGCCAATTGAAACCCATCACCGATAACTAAATCAAATCCTATACAATCAAAACCAAACCCTCGATACAACATGCAGATGAAATATTAATGAATCCAATTTTAGCATTTTTATTAAAATTAGAGCAATCCTCAGCCAAAACCAGAAAGAGAAATTGAAAACTGGGTATACCTTGAAACTGAATCAGGAGAAGGCAAATCAACAGCACCGCCGCTACCAGTTGACTTCTGTTGAAACTGAGGAGTAAGTGTTTGTGTCTGTGACTGCGTTTGCGTCTGTACCTGTGGCTGAGGAGTCGGTGGCTTTCTGTACCCAACAGGAACCCCATGATCGGATCTCTCATCATCGGAGACAACCCGGTTCTGATAATCCCCGGTGACAATCGTCGGTGGCCCAATCGGTACACCCATGGCGGCGAGGGTTGCCGGGACTGGCGGAGGAGGAGGCGAAGACAGCAAAACAAAACCCTCATCCTGCTGCTTCTGCCCCACACCAACCCCCATCTGCGCGAACTGCTCCTCAATCCCCATTACCTTCTGATCCTCCACGACATGAACCCTAATCGGCGGCAAATTGGCGAGTGACGGTGACGACGAAGTGGACCCAAACGACGACGTCGTTTCGAGCATGGGCGAATCAGGAACGGAGTGAACATCCTGCTTCAAATTCTTTCCATTCCCGAAAGATCCACCCAACGAGGCGCCGCCACCAACACCAGCACCAGCACCACCTTCCCCAACGTCCTTCGAACCGGGTTCGAGGCTGTTCCCGGCAACCTCGTCGTCGAGATCGACGAGGCAATTAACAGAAGCAGAGTCGGAAAACCCTCGGTTAGGTACTCCGTTGCCGTTTAGGGCATTCAAGAACCAGTCGTCCGATTTGGTCGAGGCGTCGAGGATTTGGGGGGGAATGGAGTGAGTGGAATCGGGTTTGGTGGGGAAAAGAAAAAGGCGTATGCGAGAGGGTTTGACAACGGAGGTGGCGGCGGCGGCGGTGCGGTCGTACTCGTCGATCATGTTCTCCAGGTCCTCATCGGTGGTGACGGAGATGAGGGAATCGAGGTCCTCGTTCGGGAGCTGATACTTCAGCGTGAAGGGCCGTCCGTTCAGGAATGTCTTGGAGAGGCGCGTGGAGAGGTCCGCGAGTGAGGTGGCGCGTTCCGCAACGATGATGCGCGTGTCGCCGCCGACGTAGCAGAGGGACTTGTCGTGTGGGCGTGGGACGATATGTCCGCCGTAGCTGCACATCAGACGTAGCTTGGACGACGCCGGCGCAAAGGGCTCGTCCCAGGAGTCGGTGTTGCGGGAGCGCGGCGAGGATTCGACGGAGTCAGGGTAGTTGAGGTGTGGCGGCGGAGGTGGCGGCGCAGTGGAAGGGGTTGGCGGTTGCACCTCCATGGTGAGAGAGTGTGAGAGAAGGAGAGAGAGAAGGGAAGGAGCAACGCGCTATGGGATGTTCTTATAGTAACTTATTGGCTTTGTTGTTTTTATTTTTTGTTTTTATGAATTAAATATTTTTTGTTTGTTGGGTTTTTTGGAAAAAGCGAAGTCTCCATGGAATACTATGGGAAAGGGGAAGTGGAAAAAAACCTATGTGGAGGGACGATGAGGGTCTGCATTTGACAGCTGGTTTACTCATTGGACCCAGTTGGGTTTGGTTCTTTCTGTCCCATGCAAATCCCTTCACTTTTTCTATCTTTATTTTTAATTATTCATCAAATTCTCAAATAATTTAAATACTATTAATATTAACATGGTAATAGAAAAACATGTTTTTCCATTTAACCTCATAAGGAAGATTATGCAACTATAAAAAGCATGAATCTACTTTAACCAAACTGAATAACCCAGCTTCAAATCCTACAAATACAACTTTATTAAAATCCATAAATAGCATAATTACCAAATAGAATGAATAGGGTCAATAGGAGAAAGTGGTATAGATGAAAATGGTAAAGTTGTATTGGCATAAATAGTTTCATTTTGGGGTATGAGAATGTGATTTATGCTTTTAATCATTAATGTTACTCTTGTGAAACCTTGGAACTTAACCACTCACTCCAACCATAATTAAGTAAAATTGCAAATCAGCCGCAATACAAGTGGGGGTGGTGACTAGTGACTAAACATGAAAAAAAAAAAAATCAGGCTGACATAACGTAACCATCTAAAGCCGTTTTTATCATAGACTATTCAAGCCGTTTTTATGTTAGATGATGCAAGTAACACGGTTACGGCGTTATAACGCAACTAAGTGGGTTCCACGCGCTTAATTGCTTTGTGTAGAAGGCGCGTGGGAATGATGGTAAACGGCGGGCATAAGGTTTAGGCTGTAAAGTGAGAACTGACAACTGCCACAGTAACGTTTTCACCTGACGCCTGACTCGGATTGGGTGTGCTTGTGAACTCACAAGAAAAAAATACATCGCCACTAACTTCTTTGCCAAAAAATATATACAAATAAAAAAAATTAAATTTAAATTTAAAAAAATTACATAGATGAACACTGTCATAAAGAAAATAGACTAGCATTCCTCTTTTAAGCAATTTAGATTTTAATCATGGTAATGTTACTTTTACTATGAAATAAATCATATCTAAAAGGAAATCATTTGTATCAAAATCATGGTTATGAATTATATACACGTATCTCCCAACTTATAATTCACTTTTTGAAGAATGTCTCAAATTTAACACATAAGTTTTAAATTTATTAATGACAATGAACACTTTTGTAAAAATATCCATGATTTACAAAATTAGTGTTAAAAATACATCACAAATTTTTTGTATGCTTAATTTAACACAACATAAAATATCACACCTATATAATGTTAAATGATTGAATGATGGAAACAATATGTTAAACATATGATTTGATATTGTTTTATATCTCATTAATTTACATGTGAATATAAAGTTAATTATATTAATTACTTTTTTAGTAATAAATTTTTTAAATAATCTTCTACTTTTTTGCCTCTCTAAATATGGAAGATAATATAATCAATATTTTTTAACTTCCTATTTTTATTTTATTTT
>Ga0123340_1002629_pt1 | contig 16357 bp, 6 predicted proteins | sample SirMexnodulemix_FD_89961 | JGI IMG/M metagenome (GOLD analysis project Ga0123340, IMG submission 89961) | Root nodule microbial communities of legume samples collected from Mexico - Siratro Mexico nodule mix | ecosystem: Host-associated > Plants > Roots > Nodule | place: Mexico: Nepantla... | reverse complement strand
TAGATATTTAAAAAAAAAAAATAAAAAAAAAAAATAAAAAATAATAAAAAATAAAAAAAAAAAAATAAAATTAATTTTTTTTTTTTTTCAAAATATCAAGAGATCATTAGCAGAAAATGTCTGCAAGCCAGCACACAAGATCCTAAAGAGAGTGATGTGACAGTACAAAATATATCAACACATATCCAGAAAAATTGACGAGGGACTATAACTGACTTTTCTACTAAAAAAATTAACATATCAATTCCCAATATTTGTGGATAAAAAAATTCAGCAATAATATATCAAACACACTAACTCAAAGTTAACAAAATAACAATCCTGGAATTACAAACCCAAAATCAGAAAAATATAGAATACTCATTCTATTATAAAGATAATAGATCAGAGCAGGACGTATTAAATGCGTTTGTTGAAGTTCGTGGTTAGTTAATATTTGGATTACAATTGAAGCAAGCCCGTTGAAGGAATAGATTTGGGAACACTATATAATTGGGCCAATGGACCGCATGGTTATGGAAAGTGCTGTTTGCACCCTCTTTGTTTCTTCTTGCACTTTTATGGGTGTTGAAAATGTTTAAAATGCATGTGTTTTATATTTCTAAACTGTGGAGTACGAAAATATATATTCTGGAATATTGAACTGTATTTCTGAATTTGAAAATACATTATGAATTATGTAATCTAAAAATATATTTTAGATAATATGAAATATATTTTTAGATTTCTTAATTTGAAAATATATATTAGATTACTAAATTGCATAATTTAGAAAGATATTCTATATTAGATAATTTGGAGTACATTTTCTGATTATGTGACTTGAAATTTATTTCTAAAGTATTTAATTTATAATATATTTTGAAATTGTGTAATTTGAAATATATTTTAAATTATATAATTTAAAAATATATTATAGCTTTCCATTTCAGAATGTATTTTTGAATTACATAAATTTAGAATATATTCGAAATTGTATAATTTTAAATATATTTTTTAATTTAAAAATGTATTATAATTGTATAATTATAACACATTTTCAAATTGGTTATCTAAAATACATTTTTGAGTTTTGGACTGCTTAATCTATATATGTAAATTTTTAGATTATGTAATTCTAAATATTTTCATTTCATAAATAATTTATACTTTTGATGCGTAACAAAGAAATATGAAAGTGCTAAAAGAAATACCCATTACTTTTTTGTTTGTCACAAACTCTTGTTGAATAAAAGCAGACCAGAAAGGCAATTGGGCCTCTTTTGATCTTTATCTTTTAGTGAGAGTATAGTTTCTTTTAATCGGGTATTGGTATTGACTAAGGGATAAAATAGCATTTTGAAAAGCAAAGCAAAGAGAGTGCAAAATGATAAGAGATTGTAGAATATAAAGTCAATAGAGCCCAGGCTCTAAAAAACAAAGAGAAAAGGGGCATGAAAGCATCATAGTTAGGAAACAAAGTTGCTAAAAACTTGAAAAAGAAAGAGATTGCTAGGGCCGACTCAGGTCTCAAAAAGCTGGTCATGACAAATACCAATAAAAAGTGGAAATCTTATTAGGGAACTGCCTTTTATTTTAAGCTATCTTTTTCTGTATTTTCAATAACCTTTTGCTGTGCCCTAGCTACCTAGGGCCTACTCTCACTATATATATTAACACAACCAATTCGCCATTGGACAATCTTTCCCACTTCTTTTTAACTCTATCTCTACACTCAACTTAACTTTTTTTAATAAAATCACTTCTTCCAACAATTTAAAACTATATATCTCTAAAGTTATCTTTAGTCTCCACTTTTAAACCATAGGAACAACAACAAAAATTCCACTTCATATATTCAACTAAATTCACCAACTGAATGTATTAAGTTTTTTTCACATGTGCCAACACTATTTATTAGAATAGACAAGTTTATCATTCATGTTGAAAATTTATAGGGATTTGATTTCATGGGAAATAACATTATTGGTATTGGAAAATTGATTGGAGTTTTGTTTTCGAAGAGCTAAATTCTGGTATTTTTTTTATATTTTCTTTTAAAATTCTTTATCGCCTATTTCTTTAATTTTTGAAACAAAAATAGAAAACTTCATCGGAATTCGGTTCACCAGGATTGACTTTTCAAAATCGAATTCTAAACATAAATATTGAATATGTCTATTTCAATAAATAATGTTAGCATAGGTTCATTTGTAGAATTTTTTTAAATAAATTTATTGTGGAAAAAAGCAATGATTAAAGAAAAATAAGAATATTTTCACTAAATATAATAAATTAAATACTTGTATCGACAACTTTATAGAAATAGTAAGTAACATCAATCATGCATGCAATCTCTTCATCTACCAAAACAATTGAGGACCCATATTCCTAAAGAAATTGTCCCAAAAAATAGAAACGAAAGCATTTGTTTCGTAGGTTTTCTTTTCTTTGTGGCTTTGTTATGAGTGGATGTTGTTATTTCATGGTTCTTTAGGATCCACGTTGGCCTCCCAGACATATTATCCTGTTTGGTTATATTTTCAAAGATTAAGGTAAAGTTTTGAAAACAAAAAAGCTATTTACTGTTACTTTTACAAAACGTGGACATAGGTACACAAAAACACAAGTCCTAACCCAGAAAAACAAATGGCTAGGTATAGACTACGTACACTGCCTTTAAATGCCACTTGAGTTTTGGAAGGTTTGAAGGTGTGCTTGGAAATTTTGAGGTTCATAAATGAATGTAAATACCAATAAATGTGTCTTTAGAATTTGGGTTTTCTTTGTTGTAACTTCTAACTAGGGTGAAACAGGTCACATCAAACTTGGGTGAATTTGTCTTTATAATTGTTAAGTTTTAGTTTATACTATTTATTTATTTTAATTATTTTTTAGACAATTATTTATATTTTTCATTTTTATTAATATATTGTTTTTTTAAGTTAGGCGAGTGAGTTGAAATATACAGTATCTCGGAATTAATCCATTTTGCTCCTACCAAAACTGATAGTTATAGGAATATTATAAGTATGGGGTATTTAAAAATGCATTTGGTTACATTTTACTATTTTTTACAAAATTGAAGAAATTTAGTAGTATTTTTATTGCTTTTATTTAAATAGAACACAATTAAAAATATTTAGACATTGTAGATATTTATTGAACATCTTTGATGGAAAATAGATTTCCCAATAATAATGTTTCTAAGAATATCAATCACAGATAATTTAATCCACGAGATAAACGTTCCGTGGAAAATCATCCCACTTTCTCTTCTTTCTTTTTTTTCCTTTCACTTTCTTTCTTTTTCTTTGTTCTTTTTATTTATGCATACATACCATAAATTCCTCCATGTCCCTTCCTTTGTGATAAAATCATAATGTACTTCCACAGAGAAATTCCAAAGTGATTAATGAAAGAAAAATGCACCCAACACACATTTTCTACAGCACACATGAATTCTTAAATATTAAAAATGATTACATTTTATAAGTCTATTATCTTATTTAATACTTTTTAATCAATAAAAAAGGTGTGTATAACGATTGTGTTGCTAGTACTTATCATTTAATCGTTTGAATATTTTTATAATGAAAAAAATAAACCTATTGCATACATCCAAATCAAAAGAAAAAAGATAATAATTTAGCAAAATAAAAGGCATCTCACTATATTCTATTTGGTTTCATCTTTTCTTTTCTTAATTATAAGGAATAATAAAGTTTTTTTTAGTTAATTTTTTATTTAAAATTTATAAAAAAATGACTTTATTAATGTGACAGTCACTTATTTCTCATGCAAGTAAATTTATATCCATTAATATATCAATAATATATATCATATGCATTGATATAAACAAAGTTCTCTTAAATTATAATAATGTCATTAAAACCATTACATAAGTCGTTAAACTTTTAAATATCTCTAAAGCAGAAATTAAAGTTACAACAAGATTAATTAAAATAAACTACACTATTTTGTTTGCAATAAATGATGAGTTGTGTTGTGGAGTGAAGTGAGTGTGTGTGATTGAACAGAAGCAGGGACAGAGACAAGAGAATTTAATACGCCGTTAGTGATGCCGGGGTGTGTAACACTACACAACACATTATGGTTCAGCAAAGCATGAAAAGAAAAATTCTTGGTTTTGCACAAACCAAGATTGCATCGTTTTGGGACACAGATCCAAATTGGAAGCAGTCAAGGACCTACTTTACAGTTACTGTACAGCAACCACGATCTGTCAAGCAATGAAATGTCAATCCATATTCCATATACATTGCTAGTCAAACATCTTTGACCATTCATCTTTCATTCTAATCACCACCACACACTGTACCACTTATTTCCACTTAGCCACTTAGCCACACCAACCAACTTGCACTGCACAAACCTAACAGCACCAAAGCAAATTTCACTGTTTAACCCTGCACTTCACTTTGTCATAGTTATCAGGGTCTACCAAAAAGCTACTCTGCCACCTAGATTCTCGCTACGTAACAAGTACTGTGCTGCCCGCACTTCATATCTACCAAAAGCTTCAGATGAGACTCAATTATTATTGGTCTTGTTAAAATTAAAAATCAATTTTTTGTCAAGTTTACAGTGCCCAAAGGAATCAAAATGTTATCATATTTAATCATCTTTTTCTTTCTTCTGTTTTGTATATTAACATATGTAGGTAAGTAAGGAACCTTATTTTGACGGTCAACAACAACAACAGTGATACGTAAGTGGTAGTTTTCTGCGTTTCACTAAGAATTTCTTTCATTATTTTATGCCTCCCTTCGTTTCTCTCAAGGAAGAGAAGCCAAAAACGATAACATGGTTAAGACAGAAGATTAAACAACAATATAACAATAGGGAGAAACATGCATGACTCGTGGCATTCCATATTCTATTTTCGTTCGAGAAGTGGGTCCCCGCACACTACTACAACACGATCAATCTCTCACAGTGGTAGTACCCCAAAAGCTCAATCAACCTCCCATCAAACCTTCAGGTTTGATCTTATCTTACAGACTCAGAAACCAGACGAGTTCATTGGTTGCTTGTGAAATGGCTCAACCCCATAGGCGAGCCTAAGGAAGCAAACTTTGCAAGTTCTTGGGGTAGGAACTGAGGTCCACCACCTCCTCCTCCTCCGCTGACTCCAAGAAAATCCCTTGTCAAATTGTGCTCCACGGCGCTTGAACGAAGCTTCAACTTCACGGGTTCACTTTGCAACTGCGCATTGGTTTGCATCACGAGCTGGTCAAAACTGTTTGATGAATGCGTCAATGAGGTAAAATCAGTTGCAGCAGTGGTGTTACTTCCCAGCATCATGGCTGCACCGCCGTTGTTGTTGTTGTTATTATTGAGACTGGTAGTTTGTGAGGAAGGTGAGTTGATCACTCCAAAACTACCACTGAAAATGGAAGGGTTGGTGCTTCTGGTGGAACCCATCTGCGCTGCTTTCTGAAGAAGCGCAGTGGCTGACATAGGTGAAGCAGGCTTTGAATTCTTGTTTGGACCCTCAGAGTTATAAATAGACGCCAAGTCCACTACAGTTCCACCTGCTTCCCCTCTTTTACCAGTAGGAAGTGACGACAGAGAAAGACTTGCACTGGTAGAATTAGAACCCGCAGGCACTCCAAAATTAGACACCATCGATGTAGAACCCATCAAAGCGTTAGCCTGAGCCATTTGCACAATATCAGGCAAACCTGAAGAAGAGCATGACGACATGTAATTGGGCCCCACATCGGGACCATTATTGCTGCTGTTAACATTACCATTATTATTCATCTGGGGATTCCCCTGGTTCAACCACAGTGACAAGCTAGGCCTTGGTTGTTCCATTCCATTAAAATCCAAACGAAAACCATGTGAACCAAATTGTGGAATGCCAGAAACATTCTGAAGACTTTGTGCTGCAATTAGTCCATGCCCTCCCAAACCGGGGGAGTTCATCACACTGCCACCTTCTTCACTCTTGAAATTTAGATTTGTTGATGTAACTGAGGTGAGTCTCGCACTCTCTTCTGCCAAGGCATCGCAAAATGCTCTATGAGTAATGAAGCTGTCCTTCCTGTTCAAAATCCAATGGAACCCCATTAATTACCCCGTCTTAACATCCTCCAAAATATACATAAATTTAGGAAGCATTAAATTTGAAACTCTTTGCACCAATCAAAAAACATCGGACTTGTTACATAAATATAGTACTACATATAATTATAAGCACGCATTTATTTCATTTAGAACATTTACAATTGCGACAGAACATATATATTAATTGAATTTACCTGGAGAAGAGGGTGCCACAGTCGCATTTGTATTCTCTAGTGCCACAGGTTTTGGTGTGGGCTTTCCAATCTGATTGGACTGCGTATTTCTTGGAGCATTTTTCACACTTCCACTTCTTCTCGCCGTGCTTTCTGCTGAAGTGCTTTTTGATACCAGTGAGGTCGCCGAGTGCTCTTGCAGGGTCGTGGTGGACGCAGGATTGTTCGGGACAGATATAAACCTTCTTCCTTACCTCTTTGTTGGACCTTTGTCGTAGCTTCCATGGAAGGTTGTGACCCCTTCGGTGAAGCTGAAGGTTTTGGTCTCTCTGGAACCCTTTATTGCATATTTCGCATATGAATCGGTTGGTGGCCATGAGGGTCTTCGGCGAGAGAGCAATGACCTCGGCATCGGGATCTGTAATATGAAAAATTTTGAAGAAAAAAGATAAGCTAACAACATAAAAGTTTATCATGGCGTTATTTGAAGCGCTTTGATCAATGAACGAATGAAGATGAAGTTGATGGTGAAGACCTGGTGTTCCTGGAAGGTTTCTCTTCTTCTTGGGAGGAGGGTTAGGTTTAGGGTTAGGGTTTGTGTTTTGCTCTTGAGTGAAGCCTCCGATGGAAGTGGATAGGGAAAAGGGGTCACCGGGCATCATTTGCATATTAGAAAAAGGGGAAAATGGGGATTTGGGCTATATTGGAATGGGTGGCTAAGCAGTGAGCAGAAGCAAACAGCAAAGTTTCAAAGGTTTCAGACAGTACAAAGAAGAAAACAATGGTTTTGGAGTAGCTAAAGCCAAGAAAAGAACATAAATTCTTTTGGAGGGTACCCAAATTCTTTAAAGAGAGTGGATGGCTTTATATATATCGTTCTGCCCAAAGACAAGAAAAGGCCATAAATGAAAACTTGAATCAAACCAAAAATATTTAAAACCTGAAAAAGAAACTATATACTAATGTAAAGCATGAACTTCCAACTGGTGGTGATCTGGTTTCTCGTTTGTTTGATTTCGTTTCTCTGAAGATAAAACCAAAAGCCCATATAAACCATAAGACGGTTGTAGATAACACTCCACCTCTCTATCTTATCTCCCAGTCTCACTCTCTCTCTCTCTTGCTGTCTTTGGTCTTGAGAGTAGTCTATTTCTCATCTTATTTACTTGTATCCTCAAAGACGGTGAGCCATATGTTTTTAGATGGGCCACCACAAGACATTACACACACAAACACTCTCTCTCTCTACCTCCACCTCTCTCTTTCAAGTCACACAGAGAGACACACAAAAACAGACAGAAACCACACGCACAATCGTTTTGTGTCTTGTGTTTGAGAGAGGTTTCTTTTGCCTTTTTGCCTAGTAAACCAGAAATTTGAATATGAAGAAGTAGGAGGGTTGTGTCTTTGTAGCGCTGTGGCACACATATACTTGAGCACAAACATCAATTGTTTGCTTTAAAAGCCGAAAATATTTTTGAAAAGGCATTCCAAGTAAGTAGTACTATTAGCTTTTCGTTGAAATGAATAAAATTATACTATATATATTCTGATGAACATCTCGAGAGGTAAATAGTACAACAACTACAACCACTACTAGTAGCAGTAGACTAATAGATATAGTTGCGAGGGTTGTGTCTTTGACTGCTTGTGTTGTTGTGCTTGCAGTAGATATAGGAAATCAAGGTTAAAAAAATAATGCTGCGGTTCTTGAGAACCAGCGAGGAGGTCTCAGAAAAAAGTGTTTTACCTTTATTAGATGCTTTATCAGGTGTGGAATGATTAAGCCATAATTACAGCCCTGAAGACCACTCTTTTTTAGCATGCGAGAGATTAAATCAGATCAGACTTCAGGGTCAGAGATCCATTCACATTCACAGACCCTGATGAGGAGAATGAAGTATTATGGTATTAGAGAGCTGATAAAAAATTGTTTATTTTCATATTATATATTATTAATTTTTTTTATGAAGATATTAAGTTCATATGTGGGGTCCAGTATACAATATAGTGGGCCTGAGGGGAAGGGTTCTCTTTTCCCAATGCAAGGTGATAGGACCGTCCGTGATACCTCTGTCTCTGTCAGACAAACTATGTGGGACCCAGAGATTAGACCGTGGGGGACCCTTGATGCACCGTCCAATTCCAAAAAGTGCGAGTGATGAAAACTTGTGCATTATGTTTCATGAGAAGGGTTTATGGCTAAGACTAGACTACTACACTAGATGGATATTGTTACTTGTTGAAGGTTGAAGTTGACGTACGTATGTACGTGTATACGCGTACATTTACGTTAGGATGCCACGAAACATGTCTGGGAATGTGATCGTATTGTTTGGTCATCACGACGATGATGTTACCTCATAAAGCTTAGGATTGCTGGGCTGGCTGGCCTGGCTTGTTGCTTGCAGCAGTATTCGTGATGTGATCACCAAAGTTTGGTGAGATGAACTCTGTTATTTCCTCTTTTCTCCGTTTCAAAAGCTGTTAGAGTTGTTTCTTTCACAATAAATCATGTTTTGTTCTGTGAACAAACGTCAACTGTTGTGTGTTCTACACAAAAGGACCCCACACAGCAAATTCTCCTCAGAATAAGTGAATTCATGTTTAGGAATGGATAAAGATTTTTAGCACCTAAACTGGGTTAGCAACTAACGAGGCCATATGATTACATTTTTTTAGATATGTTCATTGGTTATCATGACTTAATTTTGTTAAGAAATTTGTTGAAAGAAACAAAACACTAAGGTCAGTAATTACTGTACTTGTGTTTGCTCTTCGTTTATCAACTAAACTATTTCTGCACAAAAAAGGGGTCAACCATTCTTAAAGAAATTTGCCGCTGACTAATAGAGTTTATCCGTGAAATGTTAAACCATTGAGTTATTATTCAGTGAATTATTAATTAAGTTCAGAATTTTGAAAAACTACATATGATGCAAGTACTTGACATTTTCTAGTGCAGAAACATGTTTTTAAATATCGTCATAGTTGTAAGTTTTACAGTATAGAATATAATCATGTCCAACTGTATGAACTGAAATTTGATCCACTTCTTTATGTTATTGGTTATTTTTTCTCTTCAAAATTTGAACCGAATCTTGAATTAATATAGCCATCCTTTTGTTAATAAGCAAGCTAAAAGACTTTATTAATTTGTAACCAATCTATCACAAGATGAGAGATTAATGTATTGGTATTTTTGGCTAAATAATAAACTTGTGGAACAATACCTGATCTAATCTACACATAATAATTATGGCTTGAGGAATATATAAATTATATCGGGAAACAAAAAAATGGTACAAGTAATATTCCTAACCAAACGCAAACTTAAGGGCAGATCTGAGGATTACTTGAGTGACAGGGACACCTCACCTTACAGTCACACTACCATAATTAATGAGATAATTACTTGATGATGACCGAGCCAAGACAATCATTTAACAATCTCTTTTTTTTGTTGGATAAAATTCTCGCAATTGATCCAATTCAAAATAGATAGATACCCTATTTCTAATAACACTGCATCTAATAATTATGACACCTTCAACTTTTCTGGGAACAAAAAAAAAAAGAAGAGAGAAAGCCATCAAGAAATGTGTCGTACCAAAATGCATTACAAGCACATGCATACACAGTTGCACAACCCCTCTATTTATTACTCTTTTTTCTATTTTAGAGGAACAATAACTATTTAAGGAAGCCAATAATCTGCAGGTTATATGTGTAATATTGGCCATGCTCCTGCTCTATACCATATGTAGTCCACGTTATTAAAGATTACTGAGAGCTTTGAAAATCATATATTTTTCCGATTCCTCGTCATAACTTCTTCTGTCTATTTCCAACAACCCTACATGTCTCGTGTGGGAACAAATATTGCCATCACAAGTAACAATATTAGCCTTTTTTATTTCCACCTCAACTAAACCACAACTACTGAGGTTAATATGAGGATTACTATTCCATATAGAGGGCACCGACTGCATCAGAAAGCATGCTCATTTTCTTTTGCAAATGGTTGTTTAGAGTCTCTATACACGCATCAAGATGGTCCATATAAGCATAGACTAGTTGACTTTCACTTCAAAGGGTTAGATGAGGAGAGGGTGAAGGTGAAGGTGTGAACCTTTACGTCTCCTACCTATTTAATTATGCACTTACATATATAATAGGAGGACCATCCTACGTTATTCATACTCCTTTTTGAATCCATGAGCATATTGGAAGAATAAGATCACATATAGGTGTAGCCTGCTATAAACACAGTGCTTAGATTGGCAAAATCCCTTTGGGGCAATCATATCCAACAGCCAGAGTTAATTAGATTTCTAAGCTATTACCTAATTTGGTCTCACCATTTAAATATGGTAGTTAATGGTTCACTCCAATTTCATCTCCTCAAATTTTTTATTTTTTTTTCTCTTTGTGTGCACATATAGTTAACTACAACTTAGCTAATAAATCAAAGGAAGGTTCACAGTTTCAACTATCAAGAATTCATGCAACAATCACAGTATCATGTGGTAAAAAAAAGTTGCAGCAGAAAAAGGAGGTTTCAACTGGGAAGTGATTAAGATTGCATCATCATGTGGGTAGCTAGTGGAATTGGTGAGGAAGAGAATTAGGTGAAGAATAGCAATCAAAGCAAGGATTAGTAATGAATTAGATAGATTAATTGGATAATATAGAGTGTAGTAGAAGGTGTGGGGGCCAAGGTTTTGACAATATTGTATTGAGGAAGTGAAAAGCAGATTTTTTGATGGAATTAAACAAAGGAAATGAGCATAATAATTGAATTTATAATAATTTGGAGAAAACGTAATGTGTGATGTTATAAAAATATGAGACAACTCAACTGCTTTTGGCATCTTGCATTCGGAATTTCCCGTCCAATCTATATATTATTTGTTTCCACATCCTCATTTCGGTATCCTATGATCAATTCCCCCAGTCTCTCAGTAGCCCACGTTCACAGACATTCAAACCCCATGTGATAACTGAATAATTTCATTCATTTCAAATAAAAATGCATGCTCAGAAAATATTATAATCATTAGATACATCACACTTAAATATATATATAAACAAAAACAATTCCCATATATATGATCGAACTTTTTAAGTCTTCAAATTCAAACTCTAAGATCATATCACAATTAAATATTTATGCTCAGACTAATGGTATGGTGTAAGGTATGGTAAATCACTTCCAAATATTTATCCTCACTTTCAAAATGTTTATTTATTAATAGTGTAAGAAATTAAATGTGATTAAATTATAATATATAAGATGTTATCACAAGGGTTGGTCCTAATATAAGTTGTTTGAGCTTGTTTTAATTAGATTGTGTAGATGTGTGGTGGTAGTATTTTATAGAAATTAATTAGTTTAATTTAAGGATTAACAAGATCTGCAATTTGATTTGTAGGTAGGGCAGAGAAAAGGAATGAAACTCACAGGTATTATATAAAAATACATACATTATGTCCATTCAGATAAAGACATCCCTCACACATATCCATTCCATGGATTCCCTGTCTTTCCGGCAAGTGTATAGAGATCGAAGGCCCCATCCTTGTAAATTATTATAATTTCTCACTTTCTTCTTTCTTTGAAAATTTTGTAAAGGCCTCTCTCAGCTTCATTTTCAAATTAAATATGTGATTTATTATATTCATAAACGCGTTTTAGTGCTACATTTTCAAACACCCTAATGTATGAAGATTTTCTAGAAATCCTTACATAGAGAAAAATGTGTATGTGCGTGCATAAGCAAGAATTAATGTATTCACAAGATCAGAAATTAATTTATTAATACTCTTTTCGGTTGGTTTTATAAGAAACAAATGATATTTACAGCATGCAAATATGGAATGAAACCATTTCTTCTCTTTCAAGTTTAGGGCATAAATGGTTTGAAGAAGTGGTATATTCAAGATTTCCAAACTCAATAATTTCTATATATATTTGTGTGCTGATTATTCAATGTTTTACCTATTAATACACAATGTTAGTTATATGAATTACTGTAGTTGATAGTTATCACGTAATTAATGTTATAATGAAATTTTACTCTGTATTCATTACATTGTACTTTATACTTTATGAAAGCATAAAACTCTTAGTAGATCAATTTATTAGAGGCAAATTATATCAGTAAGAGTAAAATCACTAACATATTTATGTTTGTATATAGGTATTTTTGTGGTAACTATTCACTCTTACAAGGGATATTTTTTATTTGGTGTTTATTCATTGTCTTTTTTAGAAATTAAGTACTTATAGATAAATATTAAACACAGAATATGATTATAATCACTTCTTACTTTTTAATCAGGATCAGGATCGTACTTATATTCACACTCTATCAACCCATATTTAATATATTTATATTAATATAATTTGATATCTTAATATTATAAAAAAGAAAGAGATGAACAAAAATGTATTATAAAAAATAAAGAGATGAACAAAAAATGAACAAATGATATGAAAATGAAAATACTTATAAATAACACTCACTAAAATTCACTCCCTTTAGGTGAGTTTGCAATGATTTTTGGTTTTGGTTAAAATACATTTGAACAAAATATAAAAATAGTAGGTGATCCGATAGGTTAACAATCTTATTAGGATAGACTTTGATATAATCTTAAAATATAGATTTTAAGTCTAACTCAATCTTACAAAATCGGCTTGTTAGGTGAGTTTACACTCATTTTCATGTTTTATCTCTAATAGACTTTTGATCTGAATAGTCCTCATTTTCATGTTTTATCTCTAATAGACTTTTGATCTGAATAGTCCTTCTCAACACTGTGTATGTTATTAAATAAATTGTTAGAGAGTGTTAACCACAACATTTTTTAAAGTCTGTTTTATCTTATTGGATTTGACAATAATAATTGATTTATACCAATAATGTTTTGTATAGGATGGGAGCACCACTTTTGTGCTTCTATTTATATTATTTTTTATTGTTGATAAAAAAATTAAATAAATTATTTAGGCATGTCAACAACTTTCTTTGTTATAATTAAAGAAACTAAAATAAAATATAAAGGTAGAAGTGAACGAAAAATGAAAAATAAATAATAAAGATAATTATGTTAAATTTATAAATTAACAACTCCTAGAATTTAGCTCTCATAAGCTTAACAAACTCTTTATGCTTGGTCATGTACAATATTTCATTAAATTCAAAACGTATACATCAAAATTAGTGCTGCTATATTTTTTACTTCTAACAATCTTTAATTTTTCTTTTAACACTTTTCTCCCACAAGAATATAATAATGTAACACTCACACTGCCATGACAATTCTTCATCTACTTCATTCATATGTTAAACATACTCTCTTACTCCTATGCCATATATTTCTAGGTGTGAACCAAATTAGACCAATTAAGTTTTCCTCTCTTACACGTCCATTATATATGAGTAAAATATAATATGTTATATAATAATATTTAAATAAATTATGATTTGGTTCGGATTGAGTTGGTTTCAAAGTGTCAAACCACAAACCAAATTGAATCATTTAATTTTGAAAAAAAAATATTCAAATTAATTAAAAAAAATTCAATTTTATGAAAAATATGTGAAAACACAGTAAGAGAATATTAAATTGTTTTTTGAAAATTTTGAAAACTTTTTGTAAAATTTTGCCTTATGAACGAATAAAGATAATTTAAACTTGACATATGCATTGTTTAATAGTTTTCTTAACAGTGTGTCTAAAAATAACGTCAAACAAAATTTAAAGTTTATCAAACAAACTATTAAATGTCTTATATATATATTATACAAAATTTTCATCACAAATATATACATTTACGTATAATTATATAACTATTATGTAGACTCTCAATATCTTAATAACTAACATCCTTGATCCTCCCATTAGATTATATTTCAATAAATTAAAATTCATTTAAAACACTTTTATTATCTTCAGAAATATCTCAAACGAACCATCCACCTATAAAAATTATTTTCTACTCAATTTTCAAATTTTAAAGTCCTTAAAATGCGTCTCGATGGGAAAGAAGGTGTATATAAATTAATATTGGTCTCAACTCTTAAACGATGTAAGACTATATTAGGTGTACCGGAATAAGCCCCGTGAGCCCAAGGTCAAGAGAAAAGATTCTCATAGACGGCGTCAATTTTCCGATCTCAAGGGTCAAGAGAAAAGATTCTCACAGACAGCGTCAATTTTTCGATCTCAAGTCCGTTGAGATGACATTGCTAGAGTCAATCATTGTGTCCGAGATATTGTCCACTTTGGAGTTCAGTTGTTCTGTCACGGTTTTGTCTTTAAAAAACGCCTTAATAGATGAAGGGAGGAAAGTGTATATAAACTAACCTTGATCTCGACTCTTAAAAGATGTGAGACTATTGAGTATACCGGAACAATGTATAAATATTATTAATACCAAAAATTATTAACACTTTGGCCACTTAAACTTACTCCCCCAAACATTCATAATTATTAGTTTACTAACCAACTTAAGTGTCATTAACATGTGAATTTTAATTCAGTGCTGCAATTATTCCTCATTAGTGTTAAGTTCATTCTTTAGTTTTATCTATATCTCGATTCATACACTAAAATGTTGAGTAATACTTCATGAAGAACACGATCATAGAAGTTCAATTTCAGGTAAAAACATTTATGATTATTATTTACTTTCGAAATTATTTTATAAAAAATAAAAAATTACAAATGGACTTTATTTAGAAGAAAAAAAAAACTGTGTCACCTGGGTCAGCTGCATAACTTCATTAGGACCCGATTATTCCCTTTTATATAGTCCGAGGGCACCGCCATAATAAGGAGGGGCAGGAAAAACATTTTGTATGCTACATAATAAAAATAACAAGTCTTTGAATAATCAAACTTTTAAAAGACAATAGTTTTATTAACGTGAACCCCTATTCTATACTTAAGCAATAGAATGTGAAGTAACAGAAAATATTATATCAAAATAGCAAGAAAAAATTAAGTCAGAATATTTAAAAAACCATTTTTTAAAAAAAGTACTATTGTCTTTGTTAATTTAAAAGGGTGTAAAAATAACTACTTGTATGATTTTTTTACTTCAATTATAATCAATGAAAAAATAATAATCTATTACTTAATTCATTTATGATCCATTAAATTGAAAATATGTTAAATAAATTTAACTCGTCTATATGACCTATTTTAATTAAAACCGTCTATAATTGGTTAATAATATTTTGTTCTCTTATCCTTTTGAAAAATCAATTTCAATATTACAATATTATCGTTGATGAGTCAAGTAATGATGGATAACATGAACAAGAAGAGAAAGAGACTTTCTTAGCAAAAGAAAAGAACAACTATATGTCAATTTTTAATAATTTAATAATTAAATGTAATATATTGAAGGGAAGAAAAATGAACCATTCAGTCATTAATCGCAAAATTTATTCCATTCGATTTATTCGCTTTTTTCTTTTTTTAATATGAATGAATTGATTGAATTAATTATGATAAAATATTTGACTGGATATAAAATTTATTTGGTTGTACTATGGGTCTTGATCTCTACATATTTAACGAACTTAATTAATGCATAACAAAAAACTTTTGCACCAATACTTATCAAATACTATTTTAATAAAAACTTCTTTCAATAATTTGATTCTAATAAAGGTGACATCAAAGGAAGCTGATAAATATCAATATTATAAATAACTTAGTATTGATGATATATATCACCATAAAAGAAAATTACATTCTCACTCAATTAGATTCTTAAGATTAATTACTTCTGAAAATATATCTAGTATGTTTTTAATTACTCTATAAACAGAAATTTATATCAATATTATATTTATGTTTAACAAGACCTTTTTAATTAATGTCTATTTTTTTTACTAGTTGAAAAGCTTGTTTAAAGTTACTAGCATTGTTTGGTAAACAAACCCTTTTCACTATTTTAATAGCATTTTTTTGTTTCAAAAAACCTTATAGTTTTTGGTTCCAACTTTTATATTTATTTCCTTTTTATCTTTAAATTATTTTTTGAATTTATTTTTAATATATATAAGTATATACATTTTTCTCTTTTT
>Ga0123340_1002626_pt1 | contig 16363 bp, 5 predicted proteins | sample SirMexnodulemix_FD_89961 | JGI IMG/M metagenome (GOLD analysis project Ga0123340, IMG submission 89961) | Root nodule microbial communities of legume samples collected from Mexico - Siratro Mexico nodule mix | ecosystem: Host-associated > Plants > Roots > Nodule | place: Mexico: Nepantla... | reverse complement strand
CTCTCTCTCCATATACATACATATATAAATATATATATATATATATATATATATATATATTATATATATATACAAATATAGATACATAATAATTAGTGAATGGTTTGTGGTGTGTTGTGCTAAAGATATGAGTAGTTTAAAAAATGTAATAAGATTTTGAGAGAGAAATAGTAGTGATAGTTATAAGAGAGTAAAATAGGACACAAAAGGTGTACAACATATATGACAAGACAAAATCATCATTTTGTCAGCATTTTAAAAATTTAAGTGGAAACTATAGTCAAGATATAGAATAGAAAGATGCAAAAATAATGTAAGAGAAAACATATAAAGGTAAAACTTTTGTGAGACCTTAGATAGTCTTTTTTCCGGTGCTGCATTTTGTTCCAGAGATCAACCACAGGTATCCCACATTCTCCAGCCACCGCAATACATGCTCTTGCATACTCACCAGCTGCTTCATTTGTCCTTTCTGAAAGACCCTGTGGATTTTCTACATACGGATATCTACAATAGATTTATAGAAATTAATTTATTCAGGTTTAACCTCTATTGTACTGTATCGGAGAAAATCAAATACAATCAGTGACAATATGAAGAAGAAAGGGCCAATGAAACATTACCTACAACGTAAATCCTCATCAATCGGAGGAGGAGTTATGAGGAGAACCAAAGTTGTGGGCCATCGCTTCTACATCTCAAAGGAAAACTTGCAATATTTAAGATAATACGGATATGTATTGATGGAACAGGCACATGTATTGATTATACCAACATTGAATTGAAATGTATAAGCTGGTCCTAGACTAAAGTTTTGTTCCTTTAAAATGAGAAATGCATAAAGCCAGAAACTAAAGGCATTTTCACAAGTAATTTGAATTAAAATGCCTCCTATAGTTGAATGTGAAGGCAAGGACAGGTACATCCTTATAGTTTATTGCTTTACACATCTACACATCTTATCACTTTAGAGGAATTAAATTCTTATTACTTGTACTCCATTGCTAGCATCTACTTTTCTCTACAACATCCTTTCAAACTTTTGGCGATGAATATAGTCCATACGTTCATTGTACACATGTATCTTCCCATTAAACTAAAAATACTCATATCATGCAACAACTGTAAGCATTCATTAGATCGTGGGCCGCGCAAGGCTCAATAACCTTCCTCTTTGAATGTGGGGTACGTCATTAGCCACTAAGAAGGACAAATAATCATATAATTTTAACCAATTTTCAGAAACATATAATATCATTTTATTAACCTTTTTAATCAGTGGTGTTAGATGAAGATTAGTTGAGACTACAAACACACATGATGTTTTTTTCAATAAAGATGAATTTGTTATTTCTGTTATACACTTTAATAATTTTTGGTAAGAGACTATGTCTTAGTCCTTAAGGAGAATGACCAAATTCTTGCAGTCCAAAATGCGTGTCTTCCACGTAATCCTATCTAACATTCATACCTAACAGCTCATAGTCGACCGAGCAGAATAATATAATTGCATGGAAGCCAAAGAAAAGACACGAGAAACAAGACACAAAAGGGTTTAGGTCGTGAAAACAACGATAGGCTCCCTTCAACTAACACTTCCCAGTTTCCCCAAAAGAAAACCAATAAAAAATTGGACCTTTACACAAAGGTCTCGTGCAAACTCCACTCCCATGGGAGAGAAAAAAAAATACATAAAAAAGCAAAGAAGGAGGCCCCTTTTGACAGGGTAACATGGTCAAGTGGCAAAGAAAACCAAACACACTTCCCTTTCCCACGGCGACGCACGTGTGAGACCCGAAACCACCTCTCATTTCTCAATTCTGAAACCCCACAACACGCACACACTTATATTTTTGACCACCCAAGACAAACAAAATCATCATAACATTCTATCCCACCAAACCTCAAATAATTAACCCCTTCTGTGACATGCAACATACACAATAAAACCACGCTTATCAACCCGCAAGAGTCAAATCTCTAACCTAAAATGAATAAAAAAGAAAACTTTTCACATCTCTTAAAAACAGTGTCACTGCGTCAGTGACACCTTTCTGGGTTTCACCACCCTACAACTTTTCCCTTAATCATTTAATCTAAAACACTTGAGGCTAATTTACCTTGAAGAAGGAAACAATGGAATGAAGGTTCCGCTTGTATTCGTGGAGAGGCACGTGCTGAAAAGCAGAACATCTATCAGGAAGGCAAGCGTCGTTGGCCCCAAAGAAAACAGTCACGGCAATAGGCGCTGTTGCAGTTCCACCGTCACCACCCTGTGACGCCGGGAAAACCCTCTCCAACACCTTCAAGGCCCACCGCGTGTTGTACCCGCTGTAACCTCTCAGCACCACATCAGCCTGGACAACAACCAACCCCATTGGCAAAAAAACTGAACTTTACCACGAAATGTTTAAACCCACAAAAAAATGAAACAACATGGTTGGTTAATTAAGGGTAGAAGGAATACCGTCCGAGAGAAATGGTGGGCGAGAGAAGCACCCCATCCAGCCGGTGAGAAAGAGTCTTCAGTGATTGAATCACCGAAGAGGTAAATCTTTGGCCTTGTCATGGTTTTTGGTGAGAGGAAAAGAGTAGTTTGGTGGGTGCGGGTGAAGAAAATGCAGATTTGATTGGGTTTGGGGGGTTACGATGTTGATGCATTTGGGATTAAATAAAACTGACAATGGTTTTTAGGTTTGGGTGGGAAAAGGCTGCAAATATTTAAATGCACCCAATTCATTGCATTGCACCAAAAAGGCATGTGCTGACAGAGACACTGCCAGGGGCGGCGAGCGACAGGGACAGATGGGGCTACACCACTTCTCGTTTTCTCAACTTAAAACTTCCAATAACTCATCAATTTAATTCAATTTATATAGTCATTTATAACTTTTATATTTATTAACTGATAGGATTATTATTTTTGTTTCGTTATTTTATTTCTTTGTTTTTAAGTGTTAAACATATAAAATTTTACGATTAATATAAAATGATATTATAATTAATTTAAATAAATAGGTAATTTTTATTATTTATATTATTTATATTATTATTTTATATTAATAGTAAAATTTTCACATCTTTTAATATCTAAAAATAATATAATATTTACATATTTTAATTTAAAAAGTTAAACGATAAAAATTTAGTTATAAAATATTTAATATATAAAAATTTAATAAAAAGTCAATTAAAAATATCTAAATATATAAAGACTAAAAACTTAAGTAATATTTTCTTTAACAAAAGTTAATGACACTGTAGAAAGTAAGCTTATAACATTTTTTTATGGTATGATAAATATTATAGTTTTCTATATTTTAATATATAGTTATTTTTTTTCCTTTGAAAAAGCATGTATTTGTTTTTTATTTAATGTTACCTTTCAATTGTACAAGAAACTTTAATCTTAATTATAAGAAATATACTACAGCTCTTTAAAATATATAGATATTTTAAAGTAGTCTTAAAATTTATGAGATTGTTAGTTAATATTAATCAGTTTAATGATTTTTATCAGTATTAATAGATTAAGTATTAATTTCTAACATATAACTGAAAGTAATATATTCTTTGTAAGAAATAAGAAGGTTATGTAAGAAGTTGTATTATTATAATAATAATTATTATTATACGAGATATCCCTGTTAACACAAATTTTTATTATATATTTTATCACCCTTTTAAGTATCGTAACTAAAGTTTCAGCAGATTTTGAATAATATTCACAAACTTCTATCTTCAATCAGACATTAATTAACTAACTTTAGTTAATAATTTAGATACTATTATAATTCACCTATCCTTTTTAAAACTTTATTTTACGATATTTACGTATCGCGTAGCTCATTCAACATTGTGTCATTGGAGCAATAGATGTAATATAAAAATTTAACACAATGAGGATCGATTGTTTATAATTAAGAAAAAATAGTTATTTATTTATAATTAAGAAGTAACATTTTTATAAAGATGTGAACATTTTAGTGGGAGCCATTTAGGCATGGTTGTTTGGCATATAATCACTCAACCAAGAACATTGGGTGAGTTTGGTTTTAGAAAAGCTAGGGCACGTACTACAGCTCTATAATGCAATGGCCCCCATAGGATATTTTCAACATTTCATCATCCCCATAGGGGTGCAGTTTAAAACCATGGGGGTGTAGAATGCAATTGCCCAATTCGTGTTTGGTGCCTTGTCCAATCTAGCCCAATCCACAGCTGGGCTAATTAAACAATTGGGCCGACTACAAATTAAACAAAAGGCCCGTTCCTTCTCCTCCTCCCGCACTCGCAGGAGCACAAAACCGCTCTCACCATTCTCCGCACCGAAGGCGAAGGCAGCAAACACCACCGCGCACCCAAAAAGGTTCATTCCAACCTTCTTACTTCTTTTTCTACTTTCCCCCATTTTTGCATCTACAGAACAAAACCTCATCAACTAGCAGTCATTTCACGCTCAATTATTTACTTTAATTTAATTTAATTTAATTTTCTCTAAATTATGCGCAATTACAGCAAATAATTGGTATATTGATTTCAGGGATCGCTATGCTGGGAAAGACGAGGAAGGTTTCGGCGCGTGGCGAGGCCGTGGCAGCGAACTACGCGTTTGGCCCGGCGGAAGATGACGTAATCATCAAACACCGGCTTCTCACGCGCACGACGACCACCAGGGGCGACCCTCCCTTGAAGAAGCTCCAAAAGAAGTTCACCTCGTTCGTCTCGGAGGTTGATAAAGACGAAGACAACTACAACGACTGCGAAAAACTCGCCAGAGCCTTCTTGCAGGAGCTCACGACCTTCGAGATTCCGCTTCTGAAGAGCAAGGCTATTGTGGAGGCCAATGTTAGGGAAAAGGAGAATTTCAACGAGTTGAAGGAGGAGATGAATCGACAGATCCTGCAGGCGCAAGCCGACATTGAGGATCTCAAGAAGCAGCTGGAGGAGAGCAAGGTCGAGAGGCGGCACAAGGAGGAGTGCGAGGCTATTAGGAAGTTGATTGCGCTGCAGCCACCCAGGTCTGAGACAATGAAGGTTATTTCCGAGTTGGAGAAGGAAATTGCGGCGCTGGACACGGAGAACACGGCTGGTTCCAGGTTGTTGGAGCTCAGGAAGAAGCAATTTGCATTGTTGTTACATGTGGTATGTGTTATTTTGAAGCCTGCTTAATGCTTATGCTGTTATTACATAATGTGGTTGTTGAAGAGTTTTGCTTCGGTGAATTATTGGGCTAGTGTAGATAGATAGAATGCAACCGATGTTATGAATAGTGTGCTTTTAATGAGAAGCGAGCTAAGTGGTGCTGCGAGTATGGAATAGAACTTAGTGGATGGCATGCCATTTTGAAAATCGAACACCCTCTAGATTTGTCTGATATTTAGACTTGATTCAAATGATATCAGTATTTATATGCAGCCACTAATGTATATGAAAAACTGAACTCACTGAAAATGTATCTTTTTCATACAATTCAATTGTCATCACACGCTTACAAGTTGCAAGTGGTATCTTAGAACTTCCATGCTGTTTTTTGTGGTGAGAAGCGGGCGTGTATATAGTGTAGCTCTTTTAATTTAGGTCTAATTATTTTTAAAGATAGAGCTCGTCTTGCAAGTGAAGAGAAAAGTGAAGAAAAATAAAAGTGAAGAGAAAGAAGTAGCAAAAAGAATGCGAAAACAGATATAGAGAGAACTTGTATAAACTGAAAAATAAAAAATGTGGGGTAAGAAGTTGATATGCCCTTGAGCTCACATCTAAGACATGTATACAAAAGGAGGTCTGAAATGGGAAAGGCCTGCCATTAGTGACTGGGTTTGGAATGGATGGTTGAGGAAAGAAGGATAAACTAGTTTTGCAAATGGACAGCTGGCAAAATGAGAGCGAAGAAGGAACAATTGAGGAAGATTTTTCAGAGGGAAGGTGTGAGGAGGGGATTGGGTAGAGGGGGCAAGTGAGGCTAGACCGACAAGACTTCCCTGGTATCTGGTGAAGCCTTTGTGTCTCTCTGCTTGGGTTATATTTTCTTACCGTTTTCTGCATTTGAATTTCAATGAACCCGAGGACTACCTCTGAGTTCAAGCAGCTGGTCCCCTGATATTATTGGTTGATTTCATTCGGTAACGAATGTAGAAGTTGACATGATAATCTGATGACCAAAACATGAGCTAAATACATCTGAAAGGGTAACTTGAGCTAACTAAACTGTATTTCAGGGTTATTTCATTGCGGCATGCAACATTTACATTGGTGATTAGGATGAAAATTGTATAATCATATCAATACATCAGTGCCTCTGAACTGGAAAAAGTTGTAATTTTAAAATTTATAATGTAAAATTGCTTTGAAACTCATGAAGTTGTTGCCTTGTAAAATATGCTGATAATGAAATCATTCTGCTGTAATTTTTTCTTTGAAGTTTTTTACCAGGGATGTGATCATATTTCAATTTCCCTAATTGCCCTTGGTATTATTAACCTGTGACTGTGTGATTTTCTCCAAAAAGTACCCATATGCTGCATTTTGAAAAAGAGTTCCAATATCTCATTCGCATCTTTGATTATTTTTCGTTTGTCATTGATAAGAGTGAGAAAGAAAATTAAATGGTCAAAAGATTTTATAGGTTATGAACAGAATATTATTTATAATATTAAGTATATATTTTAATTCCCCAAAGTTAGATGATGATATTTGTAGGGCAGTTGTTGGTATCTTTTAGGTTATAAAAGTGTATTCCTTCTTACCTATTATAAAGGAATGAAAAATATAAAAGTTATTTTAGAACAGTGTAGCCATTATAGCTTCCTAACAGTGTTGCTTTTCTTATTTTTATTTGTTGACTTGTGGAATGAAATATTTATATCTCTGTTATGACAAGTGCTAACCTTTGCTAACATTTCAAACTAAAACACTTGAATTTAAAGAGTCTGTAGAGTTTCTGTGTGGCTCTTTGGTTAAGGATATCTTCATATCATATGTTATTATTGTGTATTTTCTATTAGCTTATAATTTCCCGTGTCACGTGAACTTTGTTCTTCAGTCAGTTCTGTGTTTCACAGCCCATATATCTTATGAATTATAACCATCACGATTTCCAAAACTGGGACAGTTGAAATATCTTGTTGAATATCTGTAATTGTTAACTGTAAATTGACACAAGGCTACTGTTAGTGATACTGTATGTTGTGGTCTTCATCGGCTATGTTGACTGTTGATGATGATATTTATTATGCTTCCTATCCTTCTTGCAGGTGGATGAGTTGCAAAACACAATTGAGGAGGAGCAGAAGAGCCTCGTTGAGGAGATGAGAATGGCAACCGAGGAGCTTAAGAATGGGCTGGAGGACACAAGTGGGGCGGAAGCAATGGCAATTGACCAGTAACTAAATCCAACTTTAATCTTCCTGTTGTAACATTTCAGTCTTGGGTTTTTTCTCAATTATTAGGAACCATATGTAAATGAAACATCAATACTATTATGTTAATGCTTAGACCTCTGTAATACTAAATGCATTTTTGATGAAAAAAAAAAAAGAAGTAATACTAAATGCATTTTGTTTGGATTTTTCTATCAAAATTTTAGTAGCCATTCCTTTGTTATAGTTGGGGTTTTGTCCACTCCTTATTTTCTTTTTTTTAATCGTTTTTTAGCAAAATAAAGTGATGTATACTTGTAACTTGTAAGGTATTTGTCTGGCGTACCACTATCAAAACCATACAGAGTGGGGTTTGACAATTACTAAAAAAAGAATATGATTAAGGTAGATATTACTGATGAAATATTGAAAATTTGTATTTGTATGTTATAATTTGATAAATGCTAGAAATATAATTTTGTGAAGCATACTCTGTTGAATAAACTTTTTATTACAGCATGAAATATATTGAAAATCATGTATTATTTAGATTTTTATTTATTTAATATCTTGTATACATAAATTTTAATTGATAATAAAAATCGGTTAAACTTTTAAAGAAAATGTTTGAAACTGCGATGTTAGTTTTCTCAATTAACAAAAAAACTCCAGTGACCATGAATACTGCCCAATTTATGGTTGTAATTTTCATTCCATTAAAATTAATTGTGCAGTAGAAAACTTCTTTTCATGGTAATGTTGAAAATCCATATAGAAGTTAATGTAATTTTAAATCAAATCTTTTAAAAAAACTATTACTTCTTTATTTAAAAACTTTCTTTATTTAAAAAATAATAATTCAGTAATTATTTTCTGAGATAAATAATGAGATCATGCATTAAGTTTTAAATGATGAAATTACTAAAAAATGAAATTAGAAGTTTTCTCTATATTTTTTTTATTCAAACTAATATACTTTTTTTTAATAACGAGAAGATATTATATTTATTTTTTTATATTATATTAAATAACCCTAAAAAATTTCTCTAATTCTAAAATTGATATTTTTTTTTCTAATTCTAAAATACATAATTATCATCTTTGTATTTTTAATAACTTTTAAATGATCATACATCCGTATTTTTAGTAAACGATATTATTTTATACTAAATAAGTTATATTTAATTTAAATTCTAATTCAAATTACTTTTTCTTCTTTATTCTCGTAACCATTTTTTCTTTTGTAAATTATTGTATTTAGTACATAAAAAATATTTTTCAAGTGAAATGTTCTTCCTGTTTCATTCTTCATCCTCTATGTCTTTTTATCTCTCCGTTCTTTCATTAAAATTTCTCTCTCTCCCTCTTTTTTCCTACTTTGAGAAAAAAAAAAAAAAAAAAATAACTTTTTTTTATAAAAATCTTTTTCTTTTTTTTCTTTTTTTAAAAAAAAAAAAAAAAAAAAAAGAACTTAGTTTTATAAAAAGCTATTGCCAATTGATCTTACGTGAACCTGTGACTACTAGAAATAGTTTACTATGTTCCATTTTACTGTATTTTCAACGAGAGTTTGCTTAACTTGGCTCTGCCGATGTCAATGAGAGGATGAACAATGGAATATTCAGACCCTTCTTCTCGTCACGTGCCTTCTGCACTTCGCTCATCTCACCTCATCGACCTTTTCCTCAAAATCATGACTTTGCTTCTCCCTCTACTTTGTTATCCAGTGATCTGCAGCATTACATTAATTCCGAGACTCCTACCCACGGTCAAAAGATCCATTCTCGCATTCTGAAATCTGGGTTCGTTCCAAACACCAACATTTCCATCAAGCTCCTTATTTTATACCTGAAATGCAACTGTTTGAGATATGCACGCCAGGTGTTTGATGATTTGCGGGAGAGAACTTTATCTGCTTATAATTATATGATTAGTGGCTATATCAAACAATGTCAGGTTGAAGAGTCTCTTGGTTTGGTGCGTAGGCTTTTAGTGTCTAGTGAGAAGCCTGATGGGTTTACTTTTTCTATGATTTTAAAGGCGTCTACTTCTGGGTGTAATGTTGCGTTGCTTGGTGATCTAGGTAGAATGGTGCATACCCAGATCCTCAAATCTGATGTTGAGAGAGATGAAGTTCTTTGTACTGCACTGGTTGACTCTTATGTAAAGAATGGGAGGATTGCTTACGCGAGGACTGTGTTTGATGTGATGTCGGAGAAGAACGTGGTATGTTCGACATCCCTCATATCTGGTTACATGAATCAAGGGTATTTGGAAGATGCTGAACTTATATTTAGGAAAACTTTGGACAAGGATGTGGTAGTATTTAATGCGATGATAGAAGGCTACAGCAAGACATCTGAATATGCGAGGAGATCTATTGAAGTTTACATTGATATGCAAAGGTTGAACTTTAGGCCAAATGTTTCTACATTTGCTAGTGTAATTGGTGCCTGTTCCATGCTTGCAGCATTTGAAATTGGGCAACAAGTACAAAATCAGCTTATGAAGACTCCATTTTATGCTGACATTAAACTGGGAAGTGCCCTTATAGACATGTATTCAAAGTGTGGAAGAGTCTCAGATGCTCTAAGAGTTTTTAACCACATGCGTATGAAAAACATTTTTTCATGGACATCTATGATTGATGGATATGGGAAGAATGGGTTCCCTGATGAAGCACTTGAGCTATTTGGAAAGATGCAAAAACAATATGGCATTGTACCCAATTATGTGACATGCCTTAGTGCTCTCTCAGCTTGTGCACATGCTGGACTTGTGGACAAGGGCTGGGAGATCTTTCAGAGGATGGAGAATGAATACCTGGTAAAGCCAGGGATGGAGCATCATGCGTGCATGGTTGATTTGTTAGGACGAGCAGGGAGGCTGAATCAGGCTTGGGATTTTGTCATGAGGATGCCCGAGAAGCCGAATTCGGATGTGTGGGCTGCTCTACTTAGTTCTTGCAGACTCCATGGTAATATAGAGATGGCAAAATTAGCTGCAAATGAACTTTTTAAGCTGAATGCTACTGGAAGACCAGGGGCATATGTTGCACTATCTAATACTTTGGCAGATGCTGGCAAATGGGAAAGTGTAACTGAACTTAGAGAAACAATGAAGGCCAGAGGAATATCCAAGGACACTGGCCGAAGTTGGGTTGGAGCTGATAATGTATTTTAGTTCATATAAAAGGTGCAAAGATGCATGTTAAACGAGATTATCCCTCTTGATTACTCAGGTCTTCTTGTGCTTCTGACAATAATGTAAAGCATTTAAAGAAAAATAAAACATGTTTGATGAAATGGATTGGCCATGGTGGCTTTTGAGGAAGTTGCAGAAAGTATTGTTCTAGGGGAGGTTAATCCCAATTGACCAACTATTTTTAGCAAGGTTGAAGTCAAGCCCGGCAGCTTAGAGAGATAACGTGATTTCTTTTTGGCTTGGATGTGAGTGATTAGAATATAGGGAGATTGTCTCAATATGAGTGAATGATTCACCTTATACAGTGAGGAGTTATTGCAAAACAACAATTGAGACTCAAAAGATTCAATAAAATTCATGAACTTTTTGAAAATTAAATTATTTCCGTTGGTGCTTACTTCAATATATTATGTTGTATTTATAAATTGTAATATGTGTAAATTAAAATCTTCAATATTTATTTGCTATTTACAGTTAATTTAATGAAAGTTGATTAAAAAAAATGTTGTGATTTTGAAAATTAAGAGACTTATTATCTAATTGAATAAAATAAATAAACTCAACCTCTTAATTTATGTATACATCTGAATTATAAGTCCAGATCAATAATACCTAGTAATTACATTGATCACCACATCTTAAAAAAAATCTACACTTAACTTTAAATACCGCTGTTAAATCTTTCAAAAAAAAAAAAATACAGAATTACGAGTTCAACCAACGTTATAACAGCATCTCAAAGCGAGACTAGAGGACAACAAATTTGTAAGTTTTATTTTATAACTCAATCTCTAATAAATAAAACTCAATCTTTTAATACACGAAACTAAAAGTCCAACTTGAATTTCTCACGTATACTTTACATCTCTAAGTAATTTAAATTTTACAATAGTGCATCCCAATAATTTATATTGATTAGACGTAATTTATGTAGTATTGACGACTTGTAATTATTTTAAGAAATTGCCAAATCCAGTTCGAGATATGTTTCGTGTCGTATTTATGTTGATTCAGATAATAGCCCCCCAGTTGAACACATCACTCGATGATTCAATCTTAGCATGGCAACGCAGACAGGCCCCAACACAGTCAACTATTTGAAACTGCCACGTTTACTTTCCCAACAAAATAAAATAAAACGTAAACGTTTTGACATTGGTAATCAACCCTATTCTTTCTAGCAATAGGATGAGTCCAGGTGGCTAACCGGCACCTAACTACGCGTTTGTGTTTTGTGCTTTTTTTAGTACATAGTGTTCTCCGCTCTAGTTTGTGTTGCATTTGTCTTCTGGTTAAGATAAAAGCTTCAGGATATATATATATAGAGTAAGCAATATGAGAAGATGAATTAAGAAGATATTATTAAAGCATGTGCTGCTGCTCTGAAGACTGTAAGTGCAGGCCCCTTGGGTTTTTGTTGGGCCTGCCTTTTGCCTTTTTGTCTCTTCTCATCTCCCTCGTGGGTGTGATTGTTTGGATTGTTGGGTAAACTTCTCTTTTCTCTCTGCTTCTTTACTTCCTTCTAAATTACCGTGGAAGTTTGAAATAAGCTCTTAATTTTGGTTCTTTGATTCAAAATATTGAGCATAGTTTTGTGTATGATGTGGTGGCAGGTTGATTTTGACGTGCATATGTCCTTGTTGTCTTTGTGTGACCATCATCGTAGAGTTTGCTCTGGCCCTGATTAAGGCTCCAATTGTGGTTATGGAGTGGTTCATCTCCAAGATTCCTTGTTAAAAATCTTTGTATTTTCATGATAAAGTAATCGTTTGGTAGATCGTCTTTTCACTCCATTCATATATTTGTATTTGATTAATTGTGTCCAATCCACATCTTTAAAATTTATGTATGTGATCGAAGAAGCTAAAACTAATTTAAAATAATTACATTTTGCTGGTGGAAAAAAAGTTACATTTCTTAGCTCTTCTACAACACTTCTACACTTTATTTGGACTTTAATGTAGTTTTTAATTAAGATAATATTTTTTTAAATGCTAGGGTATAAAATAAAGTTTCATAAACAGTTATGACGACCAACAATTTCTTTTTACAGTTATTCTTTCGTGTTTTTTATTTTGTTTTATTATGTTAGAATTAGATATTTATATAAATTTTATATTTTAAATAAAATTATTTACATTTATAAAAACACTATAACAGTGACGGAGTAGGTTTCACCCATCGTATTCACACTTACAATTTTATCAAATTCAACCTTCTCTCTTTTATATCATTATTATTAGTAAAAATAAAATAAAAACATAATTTGTGTACATCGTATTAGAAAGTTTATATTACATACTATTAGATAACACATGCTAACCTTTTAAATTTAAATGGACTACGTTAATTATTAATTCACTTTCAAGATTTTTTTAGCACTGCTAATAAATAAAAGTCCTTTTAAATGCTTGCCATTTAGATTTTATTTGCATTGAAATTGGGTCTCCTTTTCTTGCAATTTCGGATCTTTATAGTTTTATCTCGGACGAGTTCTTCCTAAATCCTAATAAGATTCTTTTTGTATTTTAATAAAAAAATTCATTTCGCAATTGTTCTTATATGAGAACCGGATAGCACCTTCATCTTGTTATCATTTGAAAAAAATTGACAACCGGATGACACCCCCATCCGGTTGTTATTTTTTTTCAAATGACAACTGGATGGACTGCTCATCCGGTTATTAATTTTTTTTCAAATGACAATCGGATGAAGGTGTCATCCGGTTCTCATTTCCAAATCAAAATGATAACCGGATGAAACTCATCCGGTTATCATAGTCAAAATCAAAAATAGATTAATTTTTCGATTTGGACTATGAGAATCGGATGAGTTTCATCAGGTTATCATTTTAATTTGGAAATGAGAACCGGATGACACCCCCATCCGGTTGTCATTTGAAAAAAAATTAACAACCGGATGAACAGGCCATCCTGTTGTCATTTGAACAAAAATAACAACCGGATGACCTATTCATCCGGTTGTCAATTTTTTTCAAATAACAACCGGATGAGAGTGTCATTCGGTTCTCATATAAGGGTAATTGCGGAATGAATTTTTTTATTAAAGTAGAAGAAAAATCTTATTAGAGTGTAGGAAGAACACGTCTTTATCTCAAAGTATTGTATTTTGAAAAGTAAAAAATTATCATTTGATATCATTTTTTTTTATCCACTTTACAATTATTTTAATAATAAAAATAATATATTTAACTAATAAGAATAAATGTAAATAACATTTTAAAATAAAATAAAATAATAATATCTACGATTACAAAATGGTGGTATAATATATGGTAAGGGTCAAACAATCATCATCCAAATAAAAATACTCTCCACCGCAAACATCTTATAACTGAATGGATACATAGACAGTGATTTAATTTAGTCCAACACCTGAAAAATGTGACAGTTATAATGAGATATCGAGTATATAAATTTTATAATTTAATATTAAAGAGGTGCTTAAGAAATACAATATAGTTATCACAATTTTGTATATTTAAAAATTAAATAACCTTTTAATTTTAGAAAAAAGAATCTATTATCACGTACTTACACTTTAGTCAAAGGTGATCATGCACTAACTCAAATATTAATGAACTAATTTTTGTAAAAATAAAAATTATACCAAAAATTAAAATATGATAAAAAAATCAACTTTAGAAAGAGATATCTAATTTTCTTTTATGCTAAATCTAAGAAAAAAGGTATATAAATCTTAAAACATCTGAAGATTAAATATAACTAAATTCATATTTATTTATATTATTATAATATGGTCGTCAAATAATTACTGTAGTTGCGAGAATATTATTTTTATGCAGTTTTAAGCAATCCATAAATTAAAAACAATATTTAATTTAAGAAAGAATAAATTGGGGTTTGAGGATGTGTGTGCGCACAGCGCATAATGGGGTCAATCTGTGAACAACCAGGGATCACAATCGCAGTGCTAACTGCAACATTTGTGATAGCTACTTCACTTTCAGAACCACCACCGTTGGCGGTGTCGCCGTGCCCATTCACCTCCATCTTCAGTTTCGGCGATTCTCTTGCTGACACCGGCAACTTGTATCTCTCTTCCCAGCCCCATTCTCAGGACTGCTTCCTTCCTCCCTACGGTCAAACCTTATTTCACCGTGTCTCCGGGCGCTGCTCCGATGGCCGCCTTATCATCGATTTCATCGGTTCCATTTCTCCGCTTCTCTTACTCTGCTTTTAATTTTTCATTTCAAGCAAAATCAAATTAAAATATATAAATAAATCTGTCATCCGTAAATGTCTTATATTATGTGAGATGAGTGTGTTGTTGAGCATAGATTTATCTGAACTAAAATGTTTAAGTGAGTGAGAATGATGAACTTGTAAATAGGGTTTTGTAGATTAAGTCCAAACATTAATGGTAAAAATTAATTGAAATCCTGTGAAAGTAGGTTTGAAGTGTTTGGAATTGTGTTATGTGCAGCTGAGTCGTTGGGACTTCCTTTGGTGGAAGCGTATCTGGGAAAGAAGAATGGGGAAGGAGGAGCAAACTTTGCTGTGATTGGAGCGACGGCTTTAGAGCCCAGCTTCTTTGAAGAGAGGGGCTTTTCTGTCGCAACCAATTATTCATTGACAGATCAATTGAATTGGTTCAAGGAATTGCTTCCTTCTATCTGCAATTCATTCACGGGTAAGTTCTTTTTTTCTCTCTCTCCTATCTCTGTACACAACCACTACCTGACACACCTACAGTGATAGATATTAGAGGATGAACTTAAAAGAAAGCATGTGGCCATTCTATTATTACTTTAAAATCTTTATTATAAAAAATAGTAATACTTGTGTTTCTATATAAAAATCAATAATGTTTATATATATAAATCAATAATATAAAATCTCTTTTACACTGTGAATGTATATTTTCATTTATCATGTTTTCTTTAAAAACAACTGTGCCCATTTATTGGTCAGTTGACGTAACGTCCTTAAGAAAAATACCACAATGAAGGTACATACATATTCAATTTTGTTATCTCTAAATCACATCTACTAAACTATCTTTATCTATCAACAGAAAAAGTCGATAGTATGAGGGTTATGAAGAACGAAAGTCCTTTAAGATATTATTTGTTTGGAGTTTCAAGATTTTATCACGTTTTAGTTTTTAAATTGGCATTTTAATTAATGTGTTAAAAAGATAAAAGATGAATAAAAATAACTTTGGTCTTGACTGTGGGTGCGAGATTTTTGAGCGTATCAAAAGATCTAATTTTACTTATAATTTATTCAATTTTAGGATAGATCAAATCTAACAATTTTTAGTAATAGTTTAATTTTTTTCCATTTATCCAATTTAATATAACTTAATATTATAAATTTTAATCATCTCTTAAACTTGATGCACATTCATTTATATGACTCAATGTATACCTATTGATAAAATCTAAAATCTCATCGAGTTTCCTAATGTAGTATATATGCAAAACATCAATAACTCAACTGTAATTCTTACATTTTAAATCATGTACGAACTATTATCAATTAATTCAATTTTAGAAAAAAATATTAAAAAGAATTAACAAAGAATGCATAAAGAAATCATATTTTCCTATATTCAACATATTCTTGGATCAGAAAAATTCTTTAAGCAAATTGCATTTGAGCAAACTCAATTAATTAAATTTTTACTTGCTTTTAAGGTTGGAAACCCACTAACAATTTATGTCAAAAAAAATTTCTTATATTAAAACAATAAGTGAGTTTTCTTTGAATTTTATTAGAATTATTATAAAAGAAAATTTCACTTACCTCACTAAAAAT
>Ga0123340_1002624_pt1 | contig 16367 bp, 6 predicted proteins | sample SirMexnodulemix_FD_89961 | JGI IMG/M metagenome (GOLD analysis project Ga0123340, IMG submission 89961) | Root nodule microbial communities of legume samples collected from Mexico - Siratro Mexico nodule mix | ecosystem: Host-associated > Plants > Roots > Nodule | place: Mexico: Nepantla... | reverse complement strand
TATATATATATATATAATCTTGATGTGTATTATATGATTAAATTAAAAAGATAAAAAAAAAGTTACTCTTGAAATAATCTGTGTTGAATTTGGAAAAGAAGATTGAACAATCAGATAAGAGAAGAAAAAAAAAAGTAAAAAAATTTGAGATAAGAACGAAGGTTTTGGTGAAAATAAATATGCTATGATATAATGGATTATGTTGTTAATTTTATATTAATATTTATACATTTCTATTATAATAAATAAAAAAATAAAAATAAAATATTAATAATAAATAAATATATTTCTTTAATTTTGGTTACCTTTTCCTTTTAAACTATCTTACCTGTTTATTTTTTTTTCTTTTTTTAACTTTATGTCCTTTCCCACCCTACACTCCAATCTAAAAGCAGTCTTAGTATTTATTTTATAATTTTTTTAAACCAATTTGATTTTTTTGTGTATATACAAGTTACTTAAATGATTAAATAGTTAAATAATATGATAAATCTTGTAAAAAATTAATAAAAAAAATTCTCTCAATTTTTTTACTAATCCCTAATTAACCTAAACTCTTTTCATTGTAAATTAGCCTCAACTTAACTTTAAAATCCTTCAAATTCTGGTCTAAACTGTGGTTCATTGTCATGCAAATATTCTTCTTTTATATTTGGTTTCAATAATATATTTTACTCTTTTCAAGTTGCCCTTAATTGTGAAATAAGCCGAGTGAAAGGACTCATCACTTCAAAATATTTTAATATGATAGTCCTGTTTGAATGTTTTGAATGCTCTGTCTCTGTGTGTTGTTGCTTGAACTTAGAGTTAGGGAGTTTCTTGAATTTGTTTCCTGAAGGCCACCTAAACTGCAACAGGGCACAACCCTTGCCTAAGAGGCTTTGACATTTCACTCAATTATTTATCTTTTCACTGAAAATATCTGGTTTAATTGTTATGTATGTATTTTTCTTTTGTGCCCTTTGATACTTAATATATTTTGCTTATTAATGGTTTTGATGTCCTTTGTTATTAAGAATGTGTTTAGATTTTAAGATAAGATTTATTTGAATTTGAGGTGAAAGTGAATAAAAAGTATGTGTGTTGGGGAGAATCAATTAGCTTTGAGTTTGAGTGGTATTTTACTCCTAATCACAATTCATCTGTTGATTCTTCATCATTTTTTCTTCGTTTCCATAATGAATTACTTACAAAAGAAGCAGGTGTGCACGTCTTATTTGAGACTATTAAGACAGCCTATTTAAATTGATTAAGATGACTCTTTCATTAGGAAAAGGGAAGAATATTGAATTAAAAAAAAAGTGTAAAAAATATAAGAAAATTTAGGAAAGTTTGTAAATAATATATCAGGTGTGATTGATAAAATAATTCTTTAATAAATGAGATGGTAAGATTATAAATTTATCCATATAGTTAAAATTAATTCAAAATAAAATAAGACTAATTTGTTGGGATTCACTAATGAATTATTTTTATTAAATGATGAAATGGTAAGATTACTAATTATTTTAATATTTTACCTAAATAAAAATTTAAAATAAATAAAATTATTAAATTATTCAAAATCTTAATTAAATACAAATCTAAATTGTTTAATATCTTACTTAAATAAAATTTTAAAGTATTCAAAATCCAAAATAAATACAAATCCTAAATTATTTAATGTCTTACTTAAATAAAAATTTGAAATAAATAAAATTCCTAAATTATTTAAAATTATAAACAAATACAAATTCTAATTTATTTAATGTCTAATTATAATAAAATCTAAAATAAATAATATTCCTAAATAAATTCAAATCCTAAATATTTTAGGATACTAAATAATCATTACATAATTAACCAATCACCCCACATCCACCAACACGAGCAAACCAAAAACAACACTAGTCACCAACACTAACAAAACAAGAACACTAAGAATAGTACTGCAACATCAAAATTGTTTGACCAACCTACGATCACATAAGTATGGGATTTTCTACCAGAACACTAATAGCCAACACAAAGTAGACACGGGAGTATTATTTACGTGTAATCATAACTCAAAGTTAAAAGAAATTCTTTTTAAAACCTCAAACTTCCCCTTCAGGTCATACTAGCTCTACATATATAAACTCCAAGTAAAAAAAAAAAAATCACATATTAATTAAGCTTGAAAAAACCAAACAAATAATCTATAATGAAAATAAAATAATCAACTATATATGAAAAATTATACACAATCAATTATTTATACAAAAGCGGTTATCTATAAAAAAAAAATTACACATAATTGCTTATATGTCTGAGGAAATCGATAATCTATAAAAAAAAATTACATACAATATGTGTGAAGAAATTAATTGTCTAAAATATAATTGATTATATAATTTTCTGATCATACTTACGTAAATTTTATTTTCAACCTCCACCACCTTTATACATCCCACCACAATTATTGAACTTTTAGTGCAGAAAGTTTTCTGATTGGTTTCCTTTAGTGTTGCTTCTGGCTTATGCCGGCAAGAAGTCGCGCAATGAGTTTCAAAAATTCTTTTGTTCTTCATTTTGATTTCTAATTTCTAAGCCTTTATAGAGATTGAGTGAATGAACAAAGTTTAAAGCTTGTAGTAAATATGAGAATGATTTGTGATACCTTGGAATAAACAGAAATGGTGGTGCATCGTGGTAGAGAAAAGTTCAGCAGGGGCGACCTGAGAACACGTGAGCTGAGACCAGAATCTGGTTCATGTGGTCTCAGGACGACCCTGTAGAGCCGCTCTACCTCCACATCTTTTGGAAATGATGTTTTATGAAAGTGGTGAGTTTATTGAATGGGATATATAGGAGCAAACGTGGTACTTGTAGGCTTATAGGCTTAGAAGACGTACTAGGCTGCAGTACTGGTCTTAGGAATGGAAGGTACAACCTTGTACTACTCATTGGAACACAAAAACTCGTTGCCAACACGTCAATGCTACGCAAAATACAAATATCGTTGGACTTCGTCAAATTAAAAAAAAAAAAAAGGAAAATTGAAAATGCACGTGATCAATCTTAAAAAAATGTTTCTTGCGACTCGTAAAAAAGGGTAAATGTTTCTTACCGAGGCTGGTTTGTAACTAAGATGTATTAAAAAAAAAAAACCTCAAATATTATCAACTATGTTGTGTTTAAACACGCAAGAATGTAAATTTTCCTTCCCAAAGATAATTTAAATGAAATTTGTAGTTTTAGTGAAATACTAATTTTTTATTTTCCTTTTATTAAAATTATGATTATAACTTTTTTTATAAATTAATAATGAAAAGAGAATTTTCGAAAACTTTCATAATAAAAGTAATTTTGTTCCATTGGTTTTTAAAATTCAACAAATTAATTATGATCGATACCTGTAAATTAAAGATATGAGGAAGTATTATAAAGATTCAATTTACAGATGCAATTTGAAAAATATAATTAAAAGAAAGAATATTTAAAGTATAAATGATATATGCATAACTCGGATAGAATTTAAGCAATTAAAAGAAAAAAAATATTAAACTTACAAACATGCATAATTAATTTGAGAGAATGGATTACTTAAAAAAACAACTCTTTATCGTCATACTTAATGTAAAAGAATATGAATTACTCGTTAACACTGTTAAATCACAAGAAAAAAAAATATGAATAATTAATTTAACGTTTATGGTGTTGTCATTTGTTCTTTCAATTGAATAAAAGTTAATAATGTGTGTTTTAATGTTAAGAGTAGAACATGTTAGATTAGATAAAGAGCAATTTCCAATATAAAAGATAAATTGAAAAACAGTGAATTTGAGAATCCAAGTAGTTAAACGAGGGAAAAGAAAAAGAAATTTAATGCAAAAGGGGTTTACATATGCATTATGGATCATAAAAAAAAGGCACTTATACAAGTCTCTATGGCAAGTAGCAGTGTAAGGCATGAAGCAAGAAACAGCAAAATGAAAGATGAACATTACCACGAATGGTGAAGCAATGTTTCAAACTGGAACAAGACTCTCAGTATAGGTGAAAGGCACATAACAAAAGTCATCTCTATGAGATGGCAGTTTCTTCAGTTTCTTAGTCTTTAGATTGAAGAGAGCCAAAACAGTTTGCACTCCTCTCAAATCATTCTCCTGCCCAGACAACTCTTCCCGGCACACAATTTCATCTCCCCAAAGGCTTAAAGGATACACAATGCTCCAAAATGGCCCCACACTGTGCATCTTCACCCACCTCTCCCCATCAAAATCTTCCAACACCCATAAATCAATGCAACAAGACTCAAAGTTCCCAACAATGTAGTGCCGAAACATGGCAAGTTTATCGTTGCGAACTGCAAGCACGTTGTTGCAGTGGGGATGAGAGGGCGAAGGAGGAATCGGAGGGCCATTCACCACCGTAAAGATTTCCCTTCCAATGTCAAATGAAACCACAAATTCAGAATCAGTGTCAGAAGCACAAGTCATGGAGGCAAGCCAAAATATGGTTCCGGTGATGGCCACGGAGCTAGAGACAAGACACAAAGGTTGCAGCCTGGCGGCGTCGATTTCCCTCCAGGAGCCGGAGGTTAAGGAATAAACCTCGGCTCGATCAACCCTAACGTTGTCGAGAACGACAACCTGGTCGTCCTGGGCGGAGACGCGCATGGAGATTCGGACGATCTTGTAATCGTCGGCGAGGGGGCTGAACCCGAATCCGACGTAATAGTGGAAGGGCAAAAGGGGTGCGGTGGGGACATCTCTGATTTGACGGGTGGCGGGGTTGAGGATGGAGAGGAAGGTGTTGTGGCGGAGGCAGAGGAGGCCGTTGCAGGAGGCGAGGATCTTGGCGGCGGGGGAAGCGATGTGGGAGAGATGGGATTGGTGGGTGAGGTCGTAGTGGGGTCCGATGAGGCAGATGGAGAAGGGGAGAGGTGGCGGTTGGCGATGGATGCGTTGGAGGAGAAGGGTGGTGTTGCCGGCGGAGTGGTCCAGCTGCTGTTTGGTGAAGAAAGGGGTTGTTTCTAAGAGCTTTAACCACTCTTTTGAGACGCATTTGAATCGGACTAGGGATTTGACCGGAACCCTCTTCAGAATGTTTATCACAACGTCCAATGGCAGAACCTCCTTCTCTCTCTTTCCCTCAACCATTTCCGATTTCCTCGTACTTCTCCTTTTCCAATTCAGAGGATTTCTCTCGCCACTTCCATGCTCAATTCTCCTTCGTTTTCTTCACTTTCATCACCGTCTAACTTCACAACCCATCATCATATATACATGTATAGGCTAAAACAACAATTTATCCATTCCCTTTTGTTAACTAAAAATTACTCCCACTGATTAGTTATTTAATTATAAATTATTATTTAGGATAAGTTTATTATTTTTTATGATATTTTATTTAAAATCAATACTAATTAAATAAGTAAACAACAATTATGACTCTTGTTTAATTAATTCTTATATTCTTTGGATTAAATACCAAAATAAGATAATGTTTTTCTATAAAACTATTGAAGATTAAAAAAAATAAATTTAAATGATATTAGTTGTGGAGATTCTGAAGAGTTGGGATTAGAATGACGAGATGAAAGCTGAAAACCATAGTTAATAAAAGTTACTAAAAGTTATTAGAAATTGAACAATTAAAACATACTCTACATACCATGTTCCCTTAGTTAAAACTTATAATCATTCACTTAAAGCATATCTAATAAAAGACCTCTCTCTAAGGATCCTTCCTTGAATACCTACCGAATTATGTGTATTAACTAACGAAAAGGAACTAAAATTTCACCATCATGGTTATTATCCTCTTTCTCTGTCAAAGTTGATATATGTAGATCCTTCATGAATTTCAGTTATCCTGAATCCGTCTCCATGCAAAGCAATCTTGCAGGTCCTATGATGGCTCTGAAACTGAATACATAAGGCATGAAGGAACCGAAGTGAATGGGATCAAAGAAGGATTAATGCTGTCATCCATGAACTGGGATTTCTTCTTCAATCAATCCACTCCCATGTTTTAAAAACAAAAAAAATAAAATAAAGGGTTCAGAAATTGTAACCTTTAATTTTCTTACACCAAAAGATGTAACTTCCTAACACATTATTTTAGAAAGAGGTGAATACACATGAGCAACCTTTAATTTATTTGAATTTAATGCATATGTAAACCTTTTAAACGCAGTTGAACAGCATTTTGAAATATGCTGTTGTAGGTGCTATATTTGCTAAATTATAAAAAATAAATTTTGAATAATAAATTAGACAACTATTGTTATCATGATAATGTGTTGGTGGTAGAAAACGCTTGTGCCCATTTGGTACAAAAGTGAAATTATTCAGAACACACCGAGATATGAGCGTACATCAATGTTATTTATAGGGCAAAACACAACCATAGCATTGGAATCATTCATACAAATTGTACAATATATATCTTCGTCATTCCACTTTTAATTTTCCCATACAAGTGCAGCTAAACAAAGCAAACAACTACCCCCACATAGATATGACTAGTGATGGAAGCGAGTTCTGTTCATCATCGTGATGAATTCCTCCGGACTAACCTCTCGGTCATCTGCATGTTTTAAGGAAAGAAGCAGATATAACATCTCAAAATAATGAGAGGCAGTTAAAGAGACAACGGTAAAGCAAGACAAAATTAAGTAAAATAACGAACTACGAGTAATTTTTTTCAGTAAATCTTGCATACAAGTTAGAGACGTCTTGTCATCATAAATAATTCCATTTTAATCTTTTTTGCCACAGTATTTTCTGTTAATGTCTTGAGCATAGATAGCTGTCAATTAGAAAAGATCAAAGTAAAGATAATACTATTTCATATACACAACATTATGTCAGCATAATCTAAAATTAAAGCATGCACACCCAGTTAACCTCAGAATACAAATCCACAATATGACAAGTAAAAGTTTTCATATACAATTAGAAAGTTGACCAGGATATGATTGGGATAACTTACTATCTTGGTCTGCTTCATCAACCATCTCCTGAATCTCTCTGTCAGTGAAACTTTGACCTAGCTCTTTTGCAATGCGCTTGATGTCTGATGCAGATATCTTTCCCTGAATAGACAACGATTATTGAGAATCAAGATGTATAAATTATGTATAATATAGCAGTACAGATATTTACATTTTTATCATGATCAATAATATGGAAAGCTTTCATGAGCTCCTCCTTAGTGTCCCTTTCTCCTATTTTGGCTGTCATCATGTACTCAAATTCGTCATAATCAATCGCTCCACTTCCATCCTTATCTACATCTGCTATCATTTGATTAATTTGCTGAAATGACACAGCAGGTTATATCTATCAGAAATGCAAACAGACTCTAACAAAGAGCATATCAGCAAATTAATGATATGCTAACTCTTGGATTTCATTACAACAAATTGACTCCCCAACATTGAATAAAAAAAACAGATAGTTCCCTTCCTAATGAATCAAGGATTCCCAGAGGAAATGAAACAAAACTTGCAAAATAAAATTCAATCAGAAGAAAACTGAACGGTTACTGTATAATACCTCTTCAGTCATCTCAAATCCAAGAGCCCTGTCAAGATAAGATGTCATTCGCAAGAACACAGCCAAATAATAGGACAACCATTTTAAGACTATGAAGAACAACAATACCTCATGGCAACATTCAGCTCCTTGGCGTCAATAGTACCTAAAAATCATCAAAGTAATAGCATTAACAAAAAAAAAGAAGAAAAATCATTGCACCATAGTGTTCTTTTGATGCCAAGCTGAAGTGTAGATACAAAACCTGAGCCATCAGTATCAAATAATTCAAAGGCTTCCCTAATTTCCTGCTTCTTCTGCGTCGTCAAATGATGGCGTCCTCTTGGTTTATTGTTGTACCTCCTCGATTCCCCTCTATATAAAGATGACTGGTAGGGGAATTGCACAAGTTAATGTTTCATTCATCAAAATTTTTCTAAAAAACATTTTTGTTCTGAACCCTAGATTTGATACAATAAACAAAGAGAAGCTACTGACACAAGCGTATTACATATGTGAAAAGAAGGGGGAAAAATTGTAAGAGAATAGTAAGAGTAATGATGAATGATCTATTGTGTATTGGTTTGAGTGATCTACCATGGTTGTCTGAGATAGGGCAAGAAACCACCGAAATTGAAAGGGAGTTGCAGAATCTTCCTTTCCCCGCTTTTTGATAATTCAACAACGTTTCCTCTGCATTTCAAGATTTAATAAACACACGGTTAGACAGAATACATCCTGAAATTTCTTTCGGACCTTCCTTTTTTTTTTCAATCAAATTAAATGGACTGGGTTCTAGGTGTTCTTCACTTGTTTTAAGAAATTACTTTACGCACTCCCGTATTTTATTCATACACGTCTCTATTATAATATAACCATAAATATAATTTTTTAAAAGCTTTACATTTTTTAAAAATATATCCAAAAATTTAATTACACATTTTAGAAGTATTTTAAAAAGTATATTTCAAAATATAATTTTAAAATTTTTAACTATTCTAAATTTACCATTTACTATATCATATGTTACTTTTTATGTTTATTTAATTAATAAAACAATGTTGTGGTTGTTCAGAACCAAAGCAATTTATCTGATCCCATTAATGGGAGGAGGGATCCAAAACCAGAACTGCAGATCTTCAAATAAAGATCAATGAAGTGAATCCGTTTCTGAAAGTGAAGAACCCACACATTATGTAATTTAATTTATATTAGATGTATTTATTCTAAAATAAGTTATTACATTTAGTATAATTTTTAATCTAACACAAATGATCTTATGTTGCTTCAACGTAATCAATTGTGCGATTATAAATAGTTTCTCAATTTAGAACCAAACATGTTACACATTTTTCCTTAAGATCGTGTAAACTAATTTATATTTCAATGTGATATTGAATAATCCAACATGAATATGCACTACTCTTTTTCAAAGCGATATAAAAATTATATTATTGAAAGGAAAAGCAATTTACTTTGTTTCAAGTGGATACTTTATAGTCGTAAGTTCGATGTGAGACTTCTGGAATCTTTCCATAGATTATGCTGTGATTCGTAAAGCTTGTAACTCCATCAACATATTCGTAACTATATACATCAGAAAGGAAAGAAGATAATTCGATGGCTTGTAAACTGAGTCTTTGCCGTTAAAATCGACTGTCAAGTATACATCTCTAAGTGTTCAACCAAATGCAAGAGTAAGCAATTCCATTGTATAATAAAAATAGCAGAGCCAACCGTAAGGAACCACTTACACGACTCTTCCATTTCTTTTTCCTTCTTAGCCTTCACTCTCCACACTATTCAATTTTTGTAGCATCAATATTTCTTGCTTCGCATCTGTTTTACTGGTAGTAAAGATCTTTTTGAAACAAAGTCAAAAGGCTGTGAAGAGAGGACATAACGCAATACAAGAACATAACTTAGCTATGCACAAAATTACAGGCCATTTAAATGCATTCATTTGATCTAATACCCCTTGTTCTCTTCTGCAGATTGATCTCTTTGACTAAGTCAAACTATATTACCATGTAAGAGTTCTAAGAAAATTTCCATGTAAACTAAAGAACACTACTTATCCTATCACTTTATCAGGCTCCAGAAAAAAAGTTTACGTATCAAAATTATCACGTGGCTTTACTGTAATTTTGGTTTGAGCTCACCCAATGACATCAATTGATCCACGTGACTAACCCCATTAAATTGGAGAAGGCTTGGTTATCATAGTGACATTAAATGCATGTAAGACTAACTTATGCAAAGAATGAAAACAAGGATACATTCTTGATCAGGGTTGTCAGTAAAATTGGAATGCAGAGCATTCCCAATGCAATCCACGATAGCTGAGGTAGTCATGGATGATTCTATGCATAAAATAGCCGTTATGGCATCTAGTCGAGTCACCTCATTTCTGAACATCAGTCTTGCATGGGCTGTGACATTTAAAGAGTTAAAGCACATAATAAGAAGAATATGTTCACCAGAAAAGTTTCATCTAGCACTAGTCATATATACCTTGTGCTAGGCGTATCAAACTTTCCAACATGCGGACAGTTGTTCTAGCTACATTGCAAATTTGTAATCAAGGAAAGTGACATAAATCGTTCAAGTATTGTACTCACTTTATGTAACAATCGGTTTCTAGGTCAAACCTGCATTATGAGTTGCAGATCTCCTTTGAAGTTGATAATAGCTGGATATAACCATTTCGGCCTCTCTCGTCAGGACTGGTCTGAAATGCTCTTTTACATAGTGTATGTACCTACAAGGTTCTTTTAAATTTAACGAAATTTGGAAATAAACAAGATCTAACCCATTTTAAACCATATTCCGACAGGACCAAAGGAACTCAATGAGGATTGAATTTTGCTCAGAACTAGGATCACTGCATTCCATTATAGGCCAAGGCCACTCCAATACTCCATTATAGCGCGCAATTGGCTAATATGCATAACATTATGAGCAATTTCAAAATGACAACATAATTAAATCATGGGCAATGGGCCCCAAGATCAAGTTACAAGAAGATAATTTAAATTTAAATTCTAGATTCCCACTTTGCTGACAGCTTAAATATAATCAAGAGATAAGAGAGTATAACACTGAAACAAGAAGATAAAACATCCTTTTCTTTTCTACGTTTTATGATGTGCAAACAATGTTATTCATGGCCATTAGCCTCATACCTTACCTCTTGAGTATAGCAAGTGGCCAGCTATTTACCAGACCTTCGTCATTAGTGCTGCTATCCGATTCTGCCTGGATATAGTTTTCATACAAGTATTATAATCTTAGTCATGGGAACCTATATGCATTGTACAGGGGCAAATATTACCTCAGAAAGAATATGAGATGAAACCACTGCATCCCAATCAGGATTTTTTGTATCCAATAGAACAAGGACAATATCGAACCTGCTTAATAAAGGACCAGAGAGTGTTGTATTGACAGACAGAGCTACCTTGTGTTAAGTCAGACAAGTATTGAAATTGAAGCAATAGCAAACTTCTTCAGACATAAGCTAGAAGCAAGAGGAAAGAACTCAATGCCCTTGATTGCACATCAAGAGTAACAATGACTGTAGCTTGACATCAATATCAAATACTATTAAACTAAAATATATTGACTCAAGTGATACGTTGATCAGGATCATACTGTCCCTTGGGATTTGTGGCACCAAATACAGTTGTTCTAGTGCTGAGTGTTGTTACAAGACCAGCCTGAATAAAGCAAGAGAGTAAATCAGTAGCCACATTTTTTTCATCACAAATCTGCTAGCAGCCAGTTTACTTGTGTTTTAGAGAAAGCTGAATTTCATTCAAATTTTGCATAATGTACTCAAACATTATACCTTGGCAACACTTATTGTCTGCTGCTCCATGGCTTCATGTATTGTTGCTCTATCATGCTCCCTCATACTGCCAAAATATTGTTTAGTTAAATATGCAATGCCAGGGTGCTGAATTAAAATACATTCTGCTAGAATTTCCATTAAATCAGAACTTTCAAGTTTCATGAAAGCATCTAGTGAACTTCCCCACCAAACTTAAGGGTATCAAAGCTTTCAGGTATTGGAAAAATATAATCAATTAAATGTAGATCTAGTCCAGGTCTTCCAAGTTTCAAACAGAAGAAACTTAGTAGCTTAATCCAGTCAAAAGTCAAAGTTTAGTCCCCATTAAAACAAAGTATGATATCTTATTACAGACTACGAGTTTTGTTGGGCCAATGAAAAATGAGAAAGAAAACTTCGATTGGCAAAGAAACTTCTGAAGTGAAGGCATCTTTGTGCATAGCAATAGACACAAACAAATTTTAAATATAGGGTTCAAAAACCAGAAGAAGATGTTTTGTAATTCTTACCAACACAAGTTGCCTGATTAAATATCCAATTTAAACCTCCAAATATGAATATCCAACTCTTTATTTCAATTTTCCGCTCCAAAATTGGGATAACAATTGACCATATACAACATTTGCCAAAGGACTAAATTTCCAGAAGAAATTTCAAAACCAGAGCAAATACACAAGAGCTTACCTATCAAATTCATCTATGCAACACAATCCTCCATCTGCCAAAACAAGAGCTCCAGCTTCCAACATCCATTCCCCTAAAGATTCCACAATGAAGCCTTGCAATTAGTATAACCATGCACAAGGTATGCAGATCCATGCATGCCAATTTTTTATTCACTTAAATGAGTTATGTATGAACAAATTAAAGTAACCTTGAAATGCTAGATTATGACTATAACAACCATCTTCATCATTATAGTTGTATACAATACACAATGAGAAGCCAGTTATAAAATTCAATAAAAAGGCATTTGCATAAACAAAAAGTCCTATATTGACGTGTATCAACAACAAAAATCAATTATTAAGAAACCAAGACAACCTAACAATTCTCTCATGTTAAGGGTTCAACAACAATGATTGACAGAATCTAGGACTTCATGGGGTAACTAGAACATGGTTTTAAAATAGCTTTAACAGCAAGTGGCGAATTCAATAGTAGAAACAAATACGTACAAAACAAAGTATGAATGAGACCAAAAGAATCTGTCGCTCTTAAAATTTAAGCTTGAAAAATTACCTCCATCCTTCACTGCAGTAACAGTCAATCCTGCACTTGTGCTTCCCAATCCAGTGGTAATTACAGACCGGTTGCTCAATTTTGCAGCAAATTTCAGAAACTGAGATTTTCCAGTACCTGTAACCAAGACAATATGTCGGTATGTGAGGGAATGTTAGAGTAAAACATTTTTTTCTTTACCAACAACATCTGATGATAAGAACTGACAGAAAAAGTCCACAGTTCCAGAAATAGTAACAGCAATCAACTGCTTACCGGGATCACCAACCAAGAGTAAGTGGGACTCCCCTCTTATCCTAGTTCCAGAAGCATCAACATGTTGCACGCCTCCGATAAGAGTTAATGCAACTGATTTCAGAAGCAAAAGACATGAGAAGTTTGCAAAGACATATGATAGTGATTCACAAAATAGAAGAATTTCACTTAAAAGACAGATAATTTATCAAAGGAAAAAATAATTCTCAGTTTGAGAAGAGCAAATCCTTTCGTGTTCTTATCCATACTAACAAAGCTAAGAGCCATAAGTTTTTATCCCAGTAATTGCATGTCATGACGTGAATTGTACTCAAAATAATTGAATGTCTCCACCACATTGCGATTCTGTTGCCCCTCTAAAGTCATGTCATTGACTAAGTTCCTTACAAACTCTTTTTAAACTCATGTATTTCCTTTTACAATCTTTATAAGGTTCTTTCGAATGAAATTCAATGGAATTCAAAGAGACCACGACTTCATCTTTAGGATTTCCATTTCCATGATCAATTGAAAGTTTGATTCTATTTGAACTGTTCATTTTAGGGTTCAATTTAGTTTTAATTTAAAATTTACATAAACTCAGTTCCTTCTACAAACTTTTCAATATGAACCAAGGTATTCATTTGAAGTAAATGTGTCACATCATATATAGATTTCTATATTCTTTAATACAACTAGAAAATATTTCAAACAGAATCCTCAAAAAAAAAAGTATGTCCAGGACGAAAGCTTCTAAGTTGCAAGTACAGAACCTATATTGAAATGCAACAAATTTCAAGATGAATGTGTAAAATAGTCATAAGATTTACCAGCCAACTTGACAGTGAAAAGGCCAAATACTTGCGGGCAAATTCCTCGCAGAATAGCATTCCTCCCTGTATCAGTTTGGAAAGGCTTTAGAGTTTTCATCTCACATTTTATTCATATATTATAGCATCCCAGAAAACATGTACAGTCATTAACCAAATTTGGCATGGGAGGAGTCTGGACAGAGTTGGACCAAAAATTATAGGTTGTGATGAATAATGCTGCATTGTGTAGTCCAACTTTTTATAGACAACATAAAATCACCAATGTTGGCAGAAAACAAAAGGTTATGAATTTGACTGATACAAGCAATACAAGAGGTGCGTATCAATATACAACCTTTTAGAGGTGAATCTTTGAAGTGAGCCCAAAACTGCTGGAATTTCATAACAATATCATCAGAAATATCAATTTCTGACTTCAGTTCATTGACTCTCCTGACAACAATGAGAAATAAAATTTCAGAATAAACTTCAGATTCTTTCTTTCCTTCCATTGGATCATAGTAGAGGACTATTATTTAAAAGCGTTAGTTTAATTCCTGAAAGCACTTAATACGTGCTTTGTTTAAATATATTAAAATATATATCGTGTGAAACTTGCTCTCTAATAGACCACCCAAGTGGGCGTGCTTTGCATGAATTGTGTGCTGCTGTGGTTCATTTACTTGTAGTTTCTTTGTCTTCACTGTTACATTTGTGGTAGTAGCATTCCACCAATTCTCTTAGTTGCAAATAAGGATGGTAATGAGGACATCACTGTGTTTTCCATGACTAGTCAAATGGCTAGTGCCCAGATCAGTGCCAGGTCTATGGAGCATGGTCTGCATAGAAGAATGTAAGGGCCCAATTACAAGGTAAGGGGTATAGGACTGGCATCCGGCATGGAAAGTATGGGTTTAATATTGGATTTACGGCTTCCAACTCTGCCACCATAGTGGCTAGCTTTATGACTTGGCTCTCAATGGCCTGTATCATTCTACCTTCTCGTATTGACTAAAGAATCATGCAGCCAATTTATAGGTAAGGAAACCCAAAAGTTTATGAAACTGCGTAATGTTTTCCTTCATGCAAAATCCTAAAACTATAAGAGAATCGTAGAAATGATATCAATGCAGAGAAAAATTTAAACACAGTATTGCAAACAAATCTTTTAGAGTTACATAAGAAGACAAAGGAACAGATTTTCCAAAATAAGAGTAAAAATCATCATATATGCAGTCATTCCTATCTAGCTTTATATAGTTGGAAAGAAAAATGCAGTTTATAACATATTCAAAAGGCAAGAATGCTATTACCTCTAAGACTGATACGAGCAATAATATAAAGACCGTATAAACTAACAACCGATCACCAAAGTGAAACTTTACCTTTGCGTCAGGACTCACCTTACTGACTATTTATGCTACAAAATTTATGTTATACATATATATACACATCATTTTCCTTTCATCATTTATTTTAAAGAATCCTTATTAGCATTTCACTTTAAATTTACACTGTAAGGAATCAGATCAGTCGCCAAATAAATTGGATTCAGAATTAGGAAAACAAAGAACATCGAGCAGAAGTTTCTAAGACGAAACTTGTTTTCTCCTGTTAAGAACTGATTCTAGTAAAAACAAGGCCCAAGTTGTAAAAGTAGCTAAATAGAGTCAAGAGGATCAGTGTCTTAATGATGAATTTGACAATGATGAGAGACCAGACTAGCTTACTTCAACACCGCACTTTAGGATGGTACTTCAAATCTCCTTTAACTCAGGCTAAAATGTAATTTAATAATGAAAAACGAAGTTAACAAGGAATGATTTATAGACCACGTGATTGAGGGGATTTCAAGTTTAATAGCATGCCAGGAACTCATTCAGCCCAAATGCTTAATATATTAGCTGGAGGTGCATGAAGAGTTTTGTATTAACATCCTGGGATTGGAGGAGTGATAGTAACGGAAAGTGGTTCAAATCATGATAAGTAGTAAATTGAATGCCGGAAAGAATAACCCCTACTTGAACGTGAGATTCATATCAAGGCATTGCAGAATTACAGAACTAACAATTGAATAAATTGAAAAGAGAATGATTAGAGTCAGAATAGGTAGGCATTCAACCTTAGGTATCACTAGATGGTCATTATATTATAGGGGAACGGGAAAAGTTTCTATGTGCATAAATAAATATATTTTACATCTGATAAACTTTTATGGCCAATGTTAAACATCAGGATGCTTTATTTATTTTTTACTAAGGTAAACATGATGAGAACTTCTTTTGCACCTTACATTGTTGGCAATTAATACAGGATCAAGGTCACAACGCACATTCTTCAACTCTGGAGCCCATTTTGCTGTTAAGACACCAGTGACAATTACATCATCTGCAAGCAAAAAAGAACCAAATCCACCATAATCAAACATCAAATATTGCATTCATGAATTCATCATGTGCCCCTCAGTCCCTTGGCAATATACATGCTATAGTGATCGGACTAGAGGTGTAAATGAACCAAACTATTTGTGAACTATTCGGACTAGACCTTTTAATTACTCCTTCAAGCTCATTTGCTAAGTTAGATAAACAAAGCCGAATTTTCAATTAGACTTTATTATATGAGCTGAGTCCAAGCTTTAAAAGCTTAAAGTTAAGGGTTCACAAGTAGCTCACACACACACACACACACACACATATATATATATATATATATATACAT
>Ga0123340_1002621_pt1 | contig 16379 bp, 6 predicted proteins | sample SirMexnodulemix_FD_89961 | JGI IMG/M metagenome (GOLD analysis project Ga0123340, IMG submission 89961) | Root nodule microbial communities of legume samples collected from Mexico - Siratro Mexico nodule mix | ecosystem: Host-associated > Plants > Roots > Nodule | place: Mexico: Nepantla... | reverse complement strand
ATATTTTTAATAATATTATTATTATAATTATTATTATTATTATTAAGTTTACTTTTAATATTATTAATATTATTCTTACTACTAATAATCATAGTCATAATAAGTATAATAATAATCAAAATATGATTATAAAAGTTTATTCGATATAATGGTTGTCAATTCTATGTGTACTTACGAGACTTAGATTCAAATCCGCCTTATGACATATTAATAATCATAATAATAATAATATTATACACATCAAATATGTGTAACAATACAGCCATAAGATCGTTGTAGAATCATCTGTGCGAGCTTTCTTGACCATTATCTTGACCACATCATAGGGAGAGAGCCTAAATGACCTTGTATCATCTTAATTAGAATATCTTAATGTATTTATTTACAACATAATATATGAATGAATTAAATTATACTAACCTTTTATTTGTCATCTTCACGACTTTGAACAAACAATAAGTTTCTCCATCAATTCCTATGTATTTTGTACAAGGATTTTCACATTTTTTTTTTGCTTCAAAAACCTTTGATTTCAACATTTGTACATTAAGGATATCAAAATGCATATGCATGACAATACCATCAACTTGTAATTATGATTTAAAAAACAAATATATAATAACCATAAGACTACATACATTACCAAAACATCTTTCCAGATCATGTTCTAGTCTACCTCAAACACATGATCCCACGAAAGTACAAAAATAAAAGTTTTCTCACATTTTATGACTCCAAGATAGCTCTTAAAAATTTCTGCATTTGATCCAATATTAACATCTATAATGAGTGGTGTCCTCTCACCACTAGCACGCCTAAGTGAGAGGGACCTTAGTATAATATATTTTGTACCAGATTTTGTGGAGGTAACATTCAAAGTAAATGAACCCTAATTATCAACCATATATTTGTTAAAAATCTATGTAATAAACATTAATAACATTTGACATATAAATAAATGATCAAAATTAATAAATTCATACATAGTGTGTGCAATCATGCGGTGGAACACACACAGACACACACATATATTCCCTATGAATTGGAGCCACCAAGATCAACATTACACAATTCATCTTCATTAACCTCCACTTGTTTATTTTAATGCAAAACAACATACCAATGTTCTAATAGAGAATCTTTAACATAAAAAACTTGGGATGCTCGATGTGTCATGATAGTTTGTCTCGATAACCTATCTTTCAAAAGTGAACCAATCTCATTCTTGATTCATCACTTTTTACATCATTGTTATTGTCAATCCACTTACACTTGAAAATTGAAACAAAAAACTTACTATAACCAACCTCCAAGATCTCTTCTATTATACCATAGTACTGATCCAAGTACAAAATTTTCATCTTTTGAAGTGGAGAATTGTATCAACTAAGCTTCAATAGTGACTTCACTATTTTGTATCGTACTTTTTTTTTCATCCAAAGACTTTATATAGAATGAACAATTGTTGATGTTGTAACCATTACAACAATGGACATCAAACTTCAATCCATTAGCTAACCATACCAATGTTTGAGATGTTGTAGAATCTTTCAACAACTAAACTTTAAACCAAGGCATGAAAGTCGTATGATGTTCCATCAACACCCATTTCTGTGGTTGTCTTGGGTTGTTTACCTTCTTAATGGCTTTATGATATAACCTCATTTGCGTTATTCATTGTATACAAATGTGCTTGCAACACTTCTGAAAAAGACTTGGCTACCATAGGTAGATAATTTTCCTTAAGCATTTCCTTTAACAAAACAAGCAATTTTGTGAAACTTTTATTAGTCTATCCATTAATTGCCTTAAAATTTAACAATATTAACACCACCAACAACCATGTGAAGTTAGTTGATCCAGTATACAAGAAAGTGTCTGCAGCACTAAATATACTTCCATATACATGTGCTTGTGGAAAAGACTCAACTCCAACATCACAAATCTTGTCATCCAATTGATCTTCCTCTACTCGATCATCCATGGTAAAATCAACATATTCTTGAAATTCGCTCACACTTGACAAATGTAATAATTCACTATGTCATGTCTAAGTTGTATAATTTTGTAGAAACCCATAACAAAGAAAATGCTCCATAATTTTAGTAGCATAAAATTTTCTTCAAACAATTAAAGTAAGGACACCCAAAGTTTACTCTATCAATACTACTATTAGCATTACGTTATGCAAATTGTATAAATTCTTCTATTCCTCTCTCATACTCATGACTTATGTATTGAATTAATCCAATCTCGATCCATATGTATGTTTAGTAATCATTATTACCCATTGACTAAATGCATGTAAATCTTACATTTTTTTTATCAAAGGTATGAATCTATCCCGTTCAAGAAGATTCACTTCTATTATAGTTCAATAGTACACATCCCTTATATTTCATAAAAAAATTACAACGTTTTTCTTTAGTTTTTAGGTGACTTAAAATGAAAGTAATGACGTAAAATCTTCACAATCAAATATGTACCTGAAAATTAGCACAAAATATAATTAACCAAAATTAAGCAAAATATATCAAATGTAAATTATATTATGTACTAATCAACTAATAAGAATGATTACTCTTCCAAAACTATTCAATCGGACAATTCAAAATTCAATACAATTAATGTTGGTACAACATTCACTACTTTTTATGTAAAGTTTAATCTAATGTTGAAACACTTTTAACATTGAAGAATTATGAGACAAATCAATGTATTAAATCTCAAAAATGATACTAAAAATCTCTCCATAAACAAATCTAAAAAAAAAATTGGGCAGCACAACTCTTAAAATACAAACTTTCTAAAATCCAATACTATTTGTTGGTTTTGATCACTCTTGAACTCAATATCAACACCTTAAACAAAAAAATATTTCTAATTCTTCACAATATACTATAAATTAACAAATAGAACATAGTTTAACTTTAAATCTTATATAACTAACTAATAACAAATATTAATTAAATACAATAACAAAAATTAATACAAATTAGAAAAAAAAAAACTAAATACAATGAAACCAATAACAAAATCGGTTGTGACAGAGGACTGGTTGAGGCAGGAGGATTGATGGCAGAACTACAAACAACAAAACAAGCAATAAGAAGACTAGTGAAAAGAGAAAGCCGATAACAAGACCGTGTGAGGGGAGTCACGAGAGAAGGCAAAGACAAGACTGGATGGGTCCTGCAATGTAAAAGTTAAGAGGAAAGAAAAGTAATTAGAAAGAAAAGTGAGCTGGGATGAAATAATTTTGTGATTTGAGATATAAGTTTGTTTAATATACTTTAATTATTTGATAGTTTTCATAACTTATTTAATGATCATCTCTCCTGATTTTACACATTCCAGTAAATTTTAGCCAATAAGAAAGGGTGATACAACATTTACATATTCTTTTAATATAAAAACTTGCCTATTAAATTATTGTGTAATAATTTACTAAATATATAGGGTATTATCCAAGAGAAATTCTAAACCTATTTGGAAAACCTTAGGAAGTATATCTTAATGCCATGCATAAGTTTTTTCCTTCTTTTAAATGTTAGTTGTTTACATGAATAGAGAATAGTTATAAAACACGTGATAAAAAAAATTCAATACTTGTTATATGACAAAAAGTACACTATCTTTTAATATATAAATTTAACAAATAATACTTTTTTGACAATTTTAGAATAAGTTTCCAAGAGACACTCTTTGAGAATAATTGTTCCTCATTTTCTTCAAGGTAACACATGATTCCATCTACATGTTTTTCTTCCCATCATCATTTTTATTTCACAATGAAATGAGAGCCAAACTTGGACAAAATAAACAGAGAAAACAAATTTTCAATTATGATTTAACACTAGAATAGAAGAACCGTTTTTCCTTCCTTCCGTCACGTGACATAAAAACTATACTATTACATTATATATTAAACACATAAGTAAAACAATTATTAACCACCCTCTAAATTATTGTTTTCCTAATCTTTACATATATAATTATAAATAAATTAGGTGCCAGAATTTAAGCCAACGGTGTAGCAAGAGGTGGAGTAATTAGAACTCCACAGAGGTGAAGCTGGAGGAGAACGAAACGAAGAACAGGAGAATTTTGTGTGAGCACTGTTCACATTGTTTGATGGATTCCGAATCATGAATGGCACCATATCTTCTAGCAACCCTTGTGAGCCAAAGTTTTCCTGAGGCATGTCCAGTGGAGAGTTCATTGAAGTGGATGACACCACACCCGAAGTGGTATTTGATTGGGCTTCCTGGACTTGAAGAACATGTACTACTTCATGGGCTTGGGCTTCGTCCTGTGAAGAAGTGGGTTTGGACTTCTTGATGGGTGGATGAGATTGAGATTGATTTGGTTGGCCTGTGAGGAAATATGGGTAAGCAAAGTGCAAGTGGAGCCCTTCATAGGTTATGATAAGAGTGTCTGGGTCCTCAATGGATCTCTCAACCTGCTTCTTGGCACTGCACCTTGGGTTTGTGCACCTATAGTAACTCCTGTTGGTTCCATGGCATCAAAATAAAAAAAGAAGGATTAAACTTTGTTTATTTTTTTACCAATAAATAATAAAATAAATAAAATAGAGTATTTAAAGAGTATTTCAATTTTGTACAAAACTGTTCAACAGTCTACAATTTCCTTTTTTTTCTATTTTACTCCTTACATTGTATGAAAAATAATTGAAAACATAAATAGATGTGTCAAGGAGTAGAAACAATGTTTAATCTATATAAAACCATTCCGTGATAAAATGATATCCAAATTAAAGACATAAGTCCCATTGCTATTCCTCCCTTCAAAATATTGAACTTTGTACTATATGGTTAATCTGAACATAATAATTAGTTGTAAGGTATTCCTAAAGGTATATTGTTGTTGGATACAAACCCAAACCAAAGTTTTTACACACATTTGATAATCTTGATAGCACATATACTGATTTGTGAACCATTTAATTAAAAATGAAAAACTCTATTTTAAACTTACAACCATTGCAGAAAAATCACCTTTGGGTACTATTAGTTTCAAATTATAATTTTGTAACTTGGTTGAATAGATTTTATTATTGATGTTACCAAAATTCAAGGCGAATTAAGTGTTTAACAATTTAAGACAAGTTACAAGTTACACTTTAGATCCAAATAAATAAAATGAACTATTTATGTATAAATCTATTATTTAAGATTTTGTTGTTAAAGGTAATATTTTGATATATAGATTTATTTATTACTTATTGATATTTGATGTCAAAATTTTCAGATAAATCCCCTTAAGAACTTGTAAGAGGCATTAGAAACTTATGTTCCGATAAACTGGCATTCCAAATGGATTCTATCTTTTGATTGAAATTAAAATGTAGGTCTTCTTCTAAGTATATGAAATGAGAAATTGATAAAAGAAAAATTAAGTAAGACAGCTAGGTAGTTCATTACTACTATTTTGAGGTCCTAGTTTTGATAAAACTCAAAATACCAATACATAAAGAAAGATTGGTACAAGATTTTCCAGTGAAGAAGTCATGTAAAATTTGAGTGAAGAGACTTCTCATAATGCTACTTTGCTAGAGGTGTCATGATAAATTGAACAACATACATAGAACTTCTGTTATGCATGTTTGTTGCCTCTATTAAAGTAGTTTTAATCTTAAACTTGTATTTGTCGGGCAATATGTGGATGAGTGAATAGGCATCACAAATCATAACACAACAACATGGGCAGATTTTGATGAAAAACACGAATGTTTTAGGTACTTGGGCTAGGCCTATAGGTATTCGTGATGCAGCTGTCAACCCAATTTGCCATATCTTTGGTTACGACAAGACTTGAGTAGTGACGTGTAAATAATCCTCACCCTCTTACCTTTTTTATATCATCTCTATTACACATCATAGAGTTCTCGGATACATGAAAATGTTGGATACAACGACAAAGACAAAGAACCCCATCTGATTGTGAAAATCACACTAATTGGGAACTGATATTTTTTCTTAAAATGTGGTTGTTAGTAATTACTATGAATTTATGTGGAGCTCTCAGATTGATTAGTATGCTCTATGTTTAGGTGTAACCATCTGCATGCATTGCCAAATGGTGCTAAATTGTATTCAGAGGATGAAAGATTGTATAATATGGTCTAAGTTGATGCATTTGATGGCATTGAAGCAAGAAATTCACTCTCCATTTTCTGGGTGAAGAGAAGAGAAAGAGTTTAGAAAAAAGAGCTTGTGAGTTATGTAACTTAATCTATTCATAAAGTTCGATGAGAGATTTTAGGTAAAAGTTAAGTAAATTTTAATTTATGAAAAAAGTAATTTTTTTATAAATATTTATAGAAAAAATTATGTAGACGTGTACCGATTGTAAAGCCTTATGTGCATGTCCCTTTGTTTTTCAGTGGAAGACTTTTGAAGTAATGCCAAAGTACTGTACATGCATAAACCCTCTTCTTACATTTTCTATATCATCTCTATTACATAACACATCACAGAGTTATCGGATACATGAAAATGTTGGATACAACGACAAAGACAAAGAACCCCATCTGATTGTGAAAATCACACTAATTGGTAACTGGTAATTTTTCTTAAAATGTGATTGTTAGTAATTACTATGAATTTATGTGGAGCTTTCAGATTGATTAGAATGTTTTATGTTCAGGAGTAAACATCTGTAATGGTGGGACAGCATTGCCAAATGGTACTAAATTGTTTTCAGAGAATGAAAGACTGTACAATATGGTCTAAGTTGATGCATTTAATGACATTGAAGCAAGAAATTCACTCTCCATTTTCTGGGTGAAGAGAAGAGAAAGTGTTTTCTGTTAGTGTTTAGGAAAAAAAACTTCTTTGAGAAGACCATCAAATTCTTAATTCAATTGAATTGAGATTCTAAGTTGAAATAGTTATGTAAATTAATCTATTCATAAAGTTAGATGAGAGGTTTTAGGGTAAATTTTGATTTTTGAAAAAAATATTTATAGAAAAATTTATGTAAACGTCTACTGACTGTAAAGCCTTATGTGCATGTCGCTTTGTTTTTCAATGGAAGACTTTTGAAGTAATGACAAGTACTGTACATGCATAAGAGAACAGATTTATGGAAATCTCTGCAGCTGTTTTACCTCCCAGCAAATATATAAAAAAGTTGAAATTCGAAAGGTGAATTATGTTCATATATCAATTGCATAGAAGAAAGAATTTACCTAGGATTTGGGCTATTCTTAATGGATTTCTGTCCATACTTCCTCCACTTATATCCATCATCTCCCATTCCATTGCCATAGCATTTGATTTTGAGGGTATACTTATTCTCAATCTTACTCAAACCCTTCTCCAATATGGAAACTCTGAAAAAGAAACAAGAATCATCAATTAAACATGCACCAGATAGGTGGCCAATTCAGGAAACTCAAAGATAACCAAAGAAAGTAATGCAGAGAAGTTTGAAAGCATTTATACCTGGCTGATGAGAGTGGTGGAAAGTGGTCTCTTTGGTTGGTCACTGACAAAGCATTTTCAATATCTGAGATAGTAGGCCCTGAGTAAATGTTGGAGAGGAGCTTATTAAAGGCATGGTCACTTGAAGAGGAGTTTGTTATGGGGGGTTCAATTGCCTCCTGTGGCAGCATAAGAAGAGGAGACTCATCATGCAAAAGCTCTCTCACAAGGTCATCATCCTCTGACCCCTCTGACCAAGTGGCCATTACTTCCTCCATCATTGTCTTTGACATGGCTGACTCAATCATATTTATTAGGCACAGCAACAAGATCCTGTTGAAGTTATAGCAGTTGAGAGAGGAAGGTGAGGAAGATAATAGACTAATTTGAGAAAGGAAAGAGTGGAGCAGATGAGGAGGTGGTTGTGACGTATACTTGGTTCTCCCCTCCTTGACTTTAATAAGTAAGCCAATAAGCCAAGCTGTGGCTATGTTTTTGTATGCATTCTACTTTGACTTCCTTGGAGATTTCTATTCCAAACAATATGGTAACATCTTTGGTTAAACTGCAAAATGTGTCATTACTCACCACCTCATAATTTGATGAGGTCTTTTGTACTGTGCACATGTAGCATGGTAATTTACTAAGTTTGTGTTTGCATGTACACATCAGAAATTGATTCAGATTAGAACTGATTTAAGTTTATGCAGATATGATCTGCATTTAAGTTGAAACATAAATCACTAAAACTAAATATAAATTAACAGTTAAATTCAGCATACATTTTTTATTTAACTCAAAAATTACTTAAAACTGTTTCATGTCTGAACCTGAAATCAATTTGCACATGTAAATACTTATCTAAAATCACTATGTCACATGAGATTAAACCTCTCAACATGAAACCAAACATACTAAATAAAAATATCTGACAGTGACTTGCATCTTCACAGTTTCTTGCTTTTGGCTGCAAGCAAGTGGAACAAGTTTAAACTTCTTTGTAAATTGTAGTCTCTATTTTTCACCTTGTTTTTAGAGGAACTTGGTCAATTTGATGTATGGCTATGCTTGTAGATTAGTTTTTTGGAATTGAAAGGTTGGAGTCCATACAAACATGATCTGATGCAGAGCCATTACAAATGTGAGGAGCTTTGACAATTTTAAAATTTATTGTAGTACTGATACGTGTGAGCTATTCTTTTGTTTAAATGTTTAATTTGTCTTGTTACATGATGGGATAGATGTATATCACGGTAGACAGAAGCTACTTCACGACCCCATCTCAACCAACGCAAGAGTCAACCATAAAGAAATATTTATCATATATATTGAAAACACTTTTAGGATATTCTTTGACTCATGAGACTAATTTTCAATTCTTTTCAGCAGAAACATTTATCAGGGTAGGTGAGCTTGCACAATTATTTATTTGCTACTATAGATGAAACGGTAGGTTACTTACTAAAGTACGATTCTTCTTATGAAAAAGTAACATTAGGAATGATATTGGAGCTTAGCCAAATAACTAAATCATTAATCATAGAGCTTTAAATTTTTTTATGACATTCAAAGCCCAGAACATACGCCTACTTACCTACAATACATGTATACATAGGTAGATAGATTTTCCATTGGATCCCATTTGTTTAAGTAATTCTAGCAAGTAGAAGAATTAGAAGACTGTAGATAGCAGAACCTCTTATGTAAATAGGGATGAATGATTAAAACTTGTAGCAATTTCTCAACAATTTGAAAGATGGCAAACACTAAAGGCAGAAAATAATTGCTGTAATTGTTAATGTTTTCTGTCTGAAGTAAATTTCAATAAAATCATAGTCACAGACAGAAAACACATCCTAGAACAAGAGTTATAGCCTACTATATGCCCTGTAATTCATTGCTTAGATTTTACCAGCATTCTTTCATCAGCAACACTGAGAATTTGACCTAAATTGTATGAAAGTAAGGGTGACTTCAATTTGTAGAAGAATAACACTTTCATTCCAAGAAAATGTACCCAGGAAAGTATATCTTCGTTATATTATCATTTTAAAAAGTTTATATCTTAAAAGGGAAGTTCATGTATAAACATAATATACCCAAGTTGGATGCACTAAACTAATGGCAAGTATTTATATATTATTAATTGATGATTAACTACTGCAATCAGTTAATTTAATAGTTACCATGAAAGTAAGAGAGGATTAAGTGGATGTTTAGACTAACTTCTGTCATAACACACAAAAGTTGGCAGTTACTTAAAAAATAATTATTCTAAACCTGGACAAGATTAAGAACATATCAATATGGGAGATGTCCATATTTTTATTGGTCTATTACATTACACCTAATTAATTATAGAAGAGTTATATAATAATTTTTACCTACTTGAGATTGTGGGAAAATAGATCTGTAAATATGAGTATTCATGATAAAAATGAGTTCCTTGATCAAAGTTTCTCTTAGATTTTTATACAAGTCACTCTTTATTTGACACTTGAATCACAGATGCATGATTAAAGCATAAGTCAAACATGGCCCATTTTGAGTTAAAGATGCTAGTGTGAAGTTATCTGTACCAACAACTTTTTACCTCATAGAATGGTTAAAATGTACCTGAATTGAATTACCTTAATATATGTGAAAATAACCATGGAGTATGATGCAACAAAACTAATAATTGGAAGGCACAGACACAATGGTGATGCTGATTCCCATACCCAGAAATGGACAATGTAAATCTCCACCTCTTAATTAGCGTTATCTTCACTCTGCGAGTAAATCAACCATAACATGGCTACTTCTGCAACAATTTGATCTAGAGGCACACAAGATTCATGCTGCTTCTCTAGGATTGCTTCAAAGTTAGGGCATTGTTTGTCTCATATGCCTTTGACTTGTCGAATCCAAACAAAACCACTACACAAAAAAATAAAAATTTAGAAAAAAATGAAGAAGAAATAACACGCATAGGGTCCCTACCAGGGTGCACAATGGGACAAGAGGCGTTGACTGTCAGTGTGGGTTTAGGTTAGCTGCACGGTGTCGTTTAGCAAGTATATGGGACCCACTCCGTGAGAGACAACGTGGTTTACTTCTCTTTCTCTTGCCATGTTGGATGTTACTATGCCAAAAGTCAACCTCTGATTTGTACAACCCACAGCAAGGCACGTGAAAGGTTGACACGTGCAAGAGCTTTCCATAATTTTGAAGATTACGTGTGCAGCTTGGGAAGTTTGTGTGTGTGGAGTCTGCCAACTTGAAGGGACGGTGCAGCTGCACTTGCAAACTTACTGTCACAAGGCACAATCATATATATTGTAGTAACTTTCATAATTCTTGTATTTACACTTTATAGTAGTGTGTTTGTACTCTTTTAATTCAAGTATGTGCAGTATATTTCTTTTCTGTTCTATATGTTAATATGAGATGTGTTTTATGTTATTGTTAAAAGTAATAACCCATCTTTTAAAAATGATACTTTTGGTTTTTTATGTATTCTTTTGTGTTTTTGTTCTGATATAAAACAAAATTCATAACTAGATATAGGACCAAAAGTTAATAAATATTAAACATTGTAAAAAAAATTATTTTATTCTAAAATACAGGGGTTATTATAATTGTGTACTACAAATTTGATTTTATGAGATGTGTCATGTAAGAAATGAATATTTTAAAAAATAATAGAGTAAACATCTTTTTTAATAATTATTTTGAAATTCATACCAATCATGATTTTGTATTGGTTAATGATTTTTAACATAACAATTATTTTGTGTCGACCATAATGCAGATGTTTTGTAGCATCGATTAACACATGAGACGTAAATAATATAAGTCAAGTCGACACTAAGCAGACATAACTAATTTATTGACATTAAATATAATGTGGGTTGCAGTGACACAATAAATTATTTTATATATTAATGAAGTGTTGGCCTACAGATGTTAAAGAAAAGAAAAAAAATATCATATGTTGATTTCAAAGATGCAAAATAAAATGTTATTTATAATGTGTGTCGGTCAAGCTTACGCTAATGAAAAAAATAATAAAATCTTTGTGCGTTCGAAAAGGAGACGCTAAATTAGAAGAAAAAAAATAATAAAAATGATTTAAAGAAAAATAAATAGAATATGATTGCTGAGCAGAAAATGAAAAAAAAAATTAGAGTGGACTTGCCCTATTAAAAAAGAATTAAGAAAAGAGAGAATTGTAATAATGTGGATTGAACCTACGTTTAAGTTGACGCTATGTAAATTTGGAAAAGATGTTTAAATTTGGAGACCCAACCCGAAAACCTGAAATTGATTTCAAAAACGTTGAAAACAAATTTCAATTTTAACTAGATAAATTCAAAATGGTATATCAAATTATAATTGATGTAGTGGTCAATTATTCTAATTGCATTGTAATTGTAATCGTATAATTATTCTAATTGCAGTGTAATTGTAATAGTATAATAACAAAATAAAATTGTAAATTAAAATATGCAATAAGTAATCTCAAACTCAAAAGTGAAAATGTAAATCATAAAACCAATTAGTCAATTAAATTTGAAAAAAATTGAAACATAAATCCAATATCAACTTTAAATGGTAATTCCAAATTGAAATTAATGTATTAAACCAACTACTAATACTATTGTTACCATGCACATGTTGTCATCCAAATTTAGTCTAAATTGTAATTTTATATGAAAAATAAATGTGAAACAAAAGTTAAGTAAAACGTACCATTACATAAACAATTTTAAAAGTATAATTATCCATGAAACATAACGGAAAGGAAAGACATGTAACTAAAGAAAAGTACTAAAATTCGTTACATTACGAGATATATAACAAGTCTCTCATGCATTGTAACAAGGAGTAATATTGTCCAATGAAATTGTCTATGAAAACAATACAAAGCATTTCAATAAATAGAATCTTTACTACATGAGAAGAAGTGTAAAATAATGATACTTACATTTTTAGATGAACTTAAAAAAAAAAAGGAGCTCGTGATCATGTTTTCAACGTAGTGGGGTGGACTTGACTCGTACCAGTTGAAGCATCAACATGTTGTCGATCTATCATAGCGAGTTGTTACTGCATCATGTTGACTGTGTCATCTAATTGTGTGGTCCTTTCATTTGTAATTGAACTACTTCCTTTGCTTGCCAAACTTCCTGATGAAGTTGTTCATTTTCAAGCAACTGATCAGAGTAATTAGTGGTAGAAGCAAGCAAGGAGGACTAAGTGAGGGAAGACAGTCCTTGACTGGAGTTACCAGCCAAGTTTGTTGTATCATAAATTCAACCTCTACTCTTGTTCCAACCTAGATCACGACACAACGACGATCCGAAAGAGAAAAATGAGAGAATGTGTGTGATGAAAAGAGATGGAGTCCCCACCTTAATTTCTTATGAAAAACTATGTGAAAACTAGGAAAAGTATAGTTTTCAGAATAGAGTTGGATTCGGAAGTTGGTTACGTGTGGGGAAGGTATTAACACCCCACAATGCCTATCCTAAGACAATACCTGTAATCGAATGAGTGTGGTTTTATAAAATATTTGTTTCTTCCCCAAAAAGATATGAAAACGTAAGTAAAAACAAAATATATTTTTTAAATAAGGGAACCTGACAAGGATTGACCTTGTTCCTACATATTTCCATTAATGATGAAAAATTAGGACATACATAGTTCTAAAGGAGAGTTGTTTGTTTGAAAGTTTGATGTCTTTTTGAATTTTGAAAATTTTGTATTTCTTTTAGAAATTTTATATTTCAATAAGCATTAGAAAAATATATGGCGTATTTGCATAATCTATTGAGAAAAAAAATTTGGCCAAAAGCAATCAGAAAAGGCATTCGACCAATGCATTCGGCTGTGGCTTTAAGAAAAGGCTCTCGAACAATTCATTCAGCTGATGCTTTTGCAAAAGGCTTTTGGTTCCGCTTTGGGCATTCGGTGCTGCTTTGGCTTAGAGAAATTTCAGTTTTGGTTAAGGTAATGCGAAATGGGATTAAGAAAAATACTTATGTCAAGCGGTATTGGCTTTAGGAAATTGATTATGTCATACAGTGTTGGATGACGTTATTCGGTTATGGATGACATCACGCGGTTCTAAGTTTATGAGAATTAGGGTTGAGGTTCTAGATGAGGTCATTCAGCTCCGAGTGATGTTATGAGATTTTGTTTATGAAGTTGCGATTCTGTGTTTAGGATAACATCATTTGACTCTAAGAGACATCATGTGGTTCTGTTTATGAAGATGTGGTTCTGTGTTTAGGATGACATCATTCGGCTCTAAGTGACATCATGTGGTTATGGATTTAGGGTACTCTGTAGAGGTTCAGAGGCATTCAGTAAAGGTTCTGGGTCTTTCACTTTAGACTTCAATCATTCGATTTAGGCTTAGGTAATTTAGTTTAGGTTTAGGTAATTCGTTTTAGGTTTATGTCATTCGGTTTAGGCTTCAGAATTGAGTGAATATGAAACTGTCACTCTCAATAATGATGATGTCACCGTCAACGAAGATAATAAAGGTGACAAAATAGTCGTGTAGGGCTAGCGAAGAGATATACCAAGAAGCTGTAGCCGTACCAGGGATTAAGTGGTATTTTCGGAGGTTCTCATGGCGGATTGGTAGTGTTGCGCTCTTGCGGCATCAACATTGCCTCCATCTTTTCTTTTTGTTTTTTTGTTCTAATTTCTTTTGTTATCTTTTTGTGTTTTTCTGTTTTGTTGGTTCTGTTTGGGTCTCTTTTCTATTTTTCAATGCAAAATTGGCACACAAAGTATTTCATGAAGGAACAGGGTAACAGAGGGGCCTTTAGAATTGTGCCCTTTACAACAATTGCTTCTGAGCAATCACAGTATCATGAAAATTGGATAACATTACTGAATTAGTACACTTCAAACTCTCTATAATTAATTACACATTGAGACTATTTGTTTGCTATTTTTGCATTTGTGTTTCTAATTTAGGAACGAAACAACAAAATAACAATTGACAAAACAAACACAAAGCAGAAGCACAACAACACAAACCAAACAAAAATAGATCAAAGAAACCAATACATGCTCGCATATCTCTTGAAGCCTTCGAAACTGCTTTCTTACTCTTCTTTTTTACTTTTGTAATTATTTTTGTGATGTTTTCATGTGGAATCGTTCTGTGTATTTTCGCTTTCTGTGAATTGCTCTTTGTGTATGTAATTCCCAGTGAATGACCAATGTATTCAAAAGAATGTCCTCTAAATTATCTCTCTTTTTACTTTTTAAATGCAAAATTTGACGATTCATTATATTGAACTCAAAATTCAACGAATAAGAGCCTTCTTGTTGCTTCCAATGAGTGCAATATTGTTTCTCATTAACTGAACAATGCACATTCATATTTTGCGAAAATCTTCAAAAGTTCAATTCACCCCCTCTTGAACTCAACCTACAATTCTTTTCACGTTTAAGATTGGTGACAGGTACACTCGATTTAGGATTGGTGAAAGGGCACTCAGTTTGGGATTGGTGAAAGGCACACTTGGTTTAGGATTTGTGAAAGGCACACTAGGTTCATCTTGGTTAAAGGGCACTCAGTTTAGGATTGGTCAAAGGCACACTCGATTTAGGATTAGTGAAAGACACACTCAGTTCGACTTGATTAAAAGGCACTCGGTTTAGCATTCGTGAAAGGCACACTAAATTTAGGATTGGTGAAAGGCACACTCGGTTCAACTTGGTTAAAGGACACTCGATTTAGGATTGGTGAAAGACATGCTCAGTTTAGGATTGGTGAAAAGGCACTCGATTTGGTTTTGTGACAAGGCACTTGGTTAAGCTTTGTGAAAAGGCACTCCGTAAGGCTCTCGGTTTGGCTTTGTGAAAGGGTAGTAGGTAAGGCTCTTGGTAAGAATTTGTGAAAGGGCACTCAATAAGGCTTTGTGACAGGGCACTCGGTAAGGCTTTGTGATAGGGCACTCAGTAAGGCTTTATGAAAGGGCACTCAGAGTGACACTTAGCCTAGCTTTGGGAAAGGGCACTTAGTAAGGCCTCTCGGTAAGGCTTTTTGAAGGGTTTTTTGAATTTGTTTTCTTTCTCTTCATCTTTGCTTATGGGTTCTAAATGGAGGATATGATGATGAACAAAATGAGAGTGAAAAGTTTTTATGTGTCAACTGGTGTGAGTGAAGAGTATGAGAGAAGAAATCAATAGTCAATGTAAAAATAAACCAATTCTTCCCTTTTAAATTATTCCTTCCATCTTTCGGCTTCTTTAGTACTTTTTTAATCAATTTCTTATTAAGTATACTTTAGTACAGAGACTGAAGAATCCAATTTTGTTACTAGAATGAATTCTTTTTTTATTTCCAATTAATTTCAATTAAAAGGAAACGAAACGGTGCAATTCTATTACAGGAACAAATTCTCTTTTATTTCCAATTAATTTGAATTAAAACAAAATGGTGCAATACAAATTCAATTTTATTACAAAAATGAATTATTTTTTATTTCCAATTAATTTCAATTAAAACAAAACAGTGTAGTGATGAATTTGGGGGGAGTACGAAGTGATGATGAGGTGTAGGGAATATCAAACGACAGGGTATGAAGAGGTGAGAAAAGAAGGGTGGGGAAGCAGTTGGACTTGTGGCCCAATAAAAGGGATTGATGGGAATATGATATAAGGGGTGAAGGGAGCAAATATGTTTTTGTATCTTTTTTAATTTTTTTTATATAGAGTCTAATGGATTAGGTCTTTATATCAACTTTTATTCTCCTAGTTTATTTAAAGACCAAACTTTTTCCTTCCTTTTTCCTTTCTTTTCTATTTTTCATTTTCTTTTTCTCTTATTTATTAAAATTTTGTTTTTTTTCTAAAAAGTGAAATTGGGCAAAACTTTTTTAATATAAATGAAAATGATAAAGCATATGAATATATATATAT
>Ga0123340_1002615_pt1 | contig 16387 bp, 13 predicted proteins | sample SirMexnodulemix_FD_89961 | JGI IMG/M metagenome (GOLD analysis project Ga0123340, IMG submission 89961) | Root nodule microbial communities of legume samples collected from Mexico - Siratro Mexico nodule mix | ecosystem: Host-associated > Plants > Roots > Nodule | place: Mexico: Nepantla... | reverse complement strand
ATATATATATATATATAGAGAGAGAGAGAGAGAGAGAGAGAGAGAACTTATAGATGTATATTTAAAAAGGAAGTATGACGGATTTGCCGAACTTTAAAATGATGATATTTAAAATATATAATTAATTTTCATGATATCAAGGATATATAATACCTCAAATTCAATAATTTAGTATAATGATACTACTTTAGATGATTTTATTTCAGATCATTAAATTAAAAAATGTGGTTTTATAAATAAATAATTTGCATTCCAGAAGATAACTCGGTCAATTGAAACATGTTCATGGTATTAAAGAAAAAAAATTTGAGACTAAACTTTCACTTGCCTTCAGCTTGAGTTGTTCTCGAAATTTTATTTTACTTTTTTTTTATATTTGTAGGCATGTATGAATATCTACAAACAGCCCTTAAAGATATAAATTTATTTTTTGAGTTCCAAACATACATATTATTGTAAATTTATAAACTACAAAATTTTGAAAATAATCATTTTAACTATTTATTTTTATTCTGCTTTTTCTTCTGAAAACGGTTTAAGCTCGATTTTTCTTTCATTAAGTTTGTAAACTATGATTTTTTTAACAAAATATAATCATTCTAATTATCTATAATATATTACTCCAAAATATAAATTTAAATAAACGTTCAAACTTTGAGTAAAAACTGGTGTCGTTTATTAAAAAAAGAAAGAAGATAAAACTTATTTGAATATTATTTTTTTACTATTTAACCGAGGGTATTTGCCCCATGATCAATAATTATATTTAATGTTGTTCTTTTTAAATAATATTTTTAAAAAAATTGTCAAATATGTATTTAAATAACAGGTCATAAACAAAAGAAAAAAAAAACAAAAAAAAGTGCGCAAAAATTCTAGTAAAAACACTAGCAAAAACGAAAAGCTTTTATAGTAAGGATATATAAAGTGTTTAAAACTCTTCATTTTTTGAAAACTAAGTGATACTTAAACATTAAATATTAGGATAATGCTATGCTACACAAATGTAACATTTAGAAAAGTAACAACATATCATTAATATGAAAAACACCTTCGTCATAATAACTAAATAAGCCAAACAGGTTTTATTAAAAGTACATAAAGCAAAGATTGTTGTAAAAACATAACTTCATAATTGGTCCCTTAAATCAAAACTCAACCATTACTAAGAGCTTTTACATTTACTAAATTGGTCTATTTACATCTCATTTATGAATTTGAAGATTAAGAACTTATATATTACTCTAGTATAAGATATTGAGAGATATATTATCCACCTATACACTACTACGCGATAATTGATTTGGTTTAAATTAACTCAATTGTCAATACTTAATAAACAAAACTTATCTTTAGATATTTTATCTTAAATAAAAAACTTATAAACATGATTAATTTCCTAATAGGTATTCACATAATCTTACTCTTTTAATACTATTAAGAGTATTTAATACTCTTATGTTATTCTCTTAGATTACAAGGACTTCAATCTTAAAAAAATTTCCAATATTTCTCGTCCGAAATGGTTTTTTTAATATTTAAATTTAGATATTTATGATCAAGTTTAGTTTTTCTTTTTATATTTTTAGTTAATTAGGTTATCTATTATTTAATTTTGATTGTTTTCAAAATGAATATATCTATTTTATTTTTTTACATTCACTGTGTTATTTTAATGGTTTTTAAGTTTTATTTTCCAGATAGCCAAATGGTTTATAATAAAATACCATAAAATTTATAACCTCTAAGTTTATAATCAATTAAAAGTGAACATTTTGATTGATACGATTAAATACAATATTCAATTTTCAACATCACTTTGTATTTAATTTTGGTTAATTTTTTTAATAAAATAAGTTTCTTCTATAATTATACAGTGTATATATATTCAAAATATAAACTTTATATATTTGATTTTATCACAAACTAATATACATTAAGTTTATTGATTTTTACAGTAGGTATTTTTAAATTTAAATAATTTTTATTATTAAGAGAAAAAAACTTCGACAATCGTACTACATGCCAATAAAACAATCAACCTCATGAAAAAGAAGAAGAACAATAAGAAGAAAACACTTCTTATCTTAAATAAAATTCTTAAAATTAAAAGTAGAAACACTTTTCTCTTGTCATGTAAGGAAAAGTCAAAAGTGCACTTTTTCTTGTTGCGTGACTCAGCACACTCAAAAATGAAAAATTGACTCGCCTTGGTTTTATAAGAATCAATGGTCAATACACATAACTAATTACAAAGGATTTTACATTGTTAATTAATTAAAAAAATATTTCTCTTAGGATTTAGTGACATTCGACAAAGGATGAATTATCTTCTATTCATAAAATATTTTATTATTTACTCGGTACTTTTGTGAATTTAATTTTCAGATACCATTCATGTTATTTTTTTTTATTACCATTTTAATCAGAAATAGTGTAGATTCGAATATATACAGTGTTTTCTAGAAGGTCAATTTGTTAATCTGTGGTGGTATACATGGCTGATACGGTGGGGAGAAATTGTTAGACCGTTAATCAGTTATGGTGAAAAAAACGAGGCCAAAAACTAATGTAAAATATACAAAATGTTATTAGATGAATGAATTTCTACTCTATTTACTGATTAAAAGTCTTAAGGAAAGAGTGAATAATTTATATTCACAGATTTTTTAATATTCTAGTTAAATTACGTGTTTATTTTTTTACTATTATTTATTGTTCTTTGCAGAAGTTGAGTCGTAGAGGTAAGAAGAGTGGAGAAAAGGAATTGAAAGAGAGAATCTGATCAGAACAGAGCTGTTGAGAGAACAACGTTCTGTTCTGATTCGCCAAAAACTCGGCGATCCAACCGCAATCGGATAATGGCGTCGGAGATTGAAATTTCTCCGGCCGACGCTCGCAAGGCTCCCGGCAAGGACCAGCAAGCTGCCGGCGTCGGAATCCTTCTGCAGATCATGATGCTCGTCCTGTCCTTCGTCCTCGGCCACGTTCTCCGTCGTAAGAAGGTTTACATCATCCCCGAAGCCAGTGCTTCTCTTCTCATAGGTACCTTCCCTTCCCTTTCTTCAACCTCTTTTTTTTTTTTTTTTCTTTTTTTTTCCCATTTTTTTTTAACCTAACTTTCACTCTTCAGGTTTAATTGTTGGCATTCTGGCAAACATTTCAGACACCGAGACTAGTATCAGGTTATTTTCACTAAAATAAACTCTGGTATTGTTTTTTTGAGTTTATTTTCTGGAGCTGACATTGGGATTGTGAAATTTGTACAGGGCGTGGTTCAATTTTCACGAGGAGTTTTTCTTCTTGTTCCTGCTACCTCCTATCATATTATATCCTCTGATAGATACTGTTATTGTTTTTATTTATTTTTTCCTGGAATTTTTAGTTATTTGTTGTAATCATGTATTGTGGCTACTATCTTGTGTTTCTCTTGACTCCTCTTACTCAGTCTGGGTTCAGTCTCGCACCTGTGAGTTCCTCCACTGTGCTCTTTTCTCTAGACATGCATTTTTAGCTTGTTTGGAAACAAAGCTAGAACATGTTTTGAGAATTTGTTAACCGAGAAAAAATCCCTCTATATTTTCGGCAGAGAAACTCTCGGAAACTATTTTTGGCCTGTACCCAAACAGGTCTTCTGTTCTCTTGGACAAGCCTTTTGACTTGGTGTTAATGATGTTATTCATTTGCAGAAACCGTTTTTCTCGAATTTTGGAGCAATTGTCACATTTGCTATATTCGGCACCTTTATAGCTTCAATTGTTACGGGTATCTTGGTGTAAGTTTTCTTTTACCTCTCTTTCGGTGTAACTGGTACGCCTTCTTATTAGGCTAAATTGTGGAAGTTCTTTTATATAAGTTTAAGTTCTTTTTTCTTCTTGAAAGTGTTTATAGAGAAAGTCGTCCAGACAAACCTTTATCAATCTTGAATCTTGGATAGTGGTGCTTAGCGACTAACTTTGAAAATGCTATAGAAAGATAAGAGGAAGCAGGATGACCACCATTTAAATGTTATGAAGGTTTTAAATTGTGGTCGTGGTACTGGTAGTATTTTCGCTGCAATCCTTGATACTGTGCTTTATTGTTGACGAATGCGGTCAATGCAGTCATAATTGTGGTCACTGTGATCCTAAGAATTTTGACCTTGTGGCTGAAATTGCAATTGCAGGTTCTAGAACCCTAGTTAGAATACATATTAAATAGTGTAATCTACACATAAATACTCATAATAAAAAAATGCCCAAAATTAAATCATGATAAATTAACTCACAAGTTAAACACACAATCACCATCAATGTTGAAACAATAATAGCATGATAGTGATGTCAAAAAATGAATATGGTAGTGAAAATATTAGAAAATGAATATAGCAAATTAGACAAAAATTATCCAAATGTGACCCGGGAAGGCGAAGAAAAAGAACATGTGTAAAAAAGGTCTTTTAAAATGTTTAGGAACAGAGGTCAAAAACTAAGGTTACTTTTTTTGTGGAATATTTTACCCTAAAACCCCCACAAAATGGTGTTCTAGGGTAGCAATGGGTTTTTTAAAGGCTGTGTCATGGTAGTGCTGCTATCTGGTAGAAAATTCCATTTTTGCTGCTATTTGAATCCCACAGCGGTTGAAGGCAGCTCTCTCCACTCCACTATTCTACTATACTGCTGCCATAGTGTGCTATTGATTGTATGAGGAATTTTCAGTTAGTTGCTTATTGTTTTTCCTCTATGCTGCAGTTATCTCGGTGGTTTGCTTTTTCTAATGTATAAGCTACCTTTCGTAGAGTGCCTGATGTTTGGTGCTCTTATATCAGCTACTGATCCTGTTACTGTTTTGTCCATATTTCAGGTGATTTTCTTCATTATTTTGTAATTCTTCCATTTACACCTTTAGTTGGTTAGTCCATATGCATGCTTCGATGTCCTAGTTTGTTATCCATACGGCTCTTTAATCCAATATGCATGTCCAATACAAAAGGCAGTAGAACGTCAATAGCCTGGTTGATTAGCATTCGCTCCTGTGTCTGCCTTTTTTGCTCATGTTTCTACATTTTTCACACAAGTTCAAATCTTGGTTTAGATTATCATAACATTTGGTATAATGCCATAAATAAATTATGAATGACAAAAAATATCAGTGTAGAGCATATTTTCATTAGTATGTAACAGGAAAATAACATGAAGCCTTAGTGAGGAAAATTTAAAATTTTACTAGTCTATAATATTCTGCACCATCAACTCATCAAGAACTGTATGAAATGGCCAAGTTATGAATCAAATTAGGGATTTGTGCCGTAGTTATCAATCTGAGATAGCGGTCCTGACAAGCAAGAATGGGATGACCTCCATTATATATATTATAAGACAAACCAAGTAATTTATACTACACTTATAAGTAATAAACAAAACCCCAAAATTAAAGAAATTCAGGATAAATCATTAATCAAGTTTGGACGCCCAATCACCATCAATCTAGGGTCAATAAAAAATTAGCAGAATGTGAACTGGCAAGTTCAGAGGAATAAGAAAGAATGGAAATGATAAGTAATCATATGAAGTGTGAAAAAGTAAGGTCAAAATAGTGGTAACTTATGGAATATTTTACCCCGAAGAAACCCCAAACAATGATGTTTGAGGCAATGTTGTTAAATGGCAGCACCATGGCCACCACGGTGGAATGGTGTGGTGAATTTTTTGCCAACTGCCATAGACAGTTTGTGAAGGGAGGGTCTGTTGTAGTAGTGCCAGAGGCTGCAATGGCGTCTTTATATGGTGGAATTTTGCCATTCTGTCATCCACCACTGATAACACTAGTTCTAGGGGTAAAAATGCCTTTTTGAAGCCTTTATCATGGTAGTGCTGCTATATCTTGAAAAAACTTGCTACTTTGGCTGCTATTTGAGGCCCATAGCTGCCTAGGGCCACTCCACTATCCTGTTATAGCTTGCTATTGACCACTAAACTTTGTGCTTTCCAATTTTCTATCTGAGCTCGGCTTATTAATTTCTAACATGGAACTTCACCTTTGTTATTTGCAGGAGCTGGGCACTGATGTCAATCTATATGCCTTGGTTTTCGGGGAATCTGTTTTGAATGATGCAGTAAGTTCCTGTTGCTGGAGAATGTACTTAATTTTATTTTATTTTTTGCTGTAGTGCAGAAATGGTTAAAGATAGATAGTACTAATTGCTTGATCTTTTCCATTATTTTTCTAACGTTCTATTTGTTATTTCTTTTGTCTTAACCCTCCCTCTTGTGTTATGGGCAGATGGCAATTTCTTTGTACAGGTACCTGAACTTCTGAAGTATATGGCTTTTATCTGAAGTAGACCAATATCATTAAGGTTCACTTTTAACTTAAGCACGTACTTTGCAGGACAATGTCATCTGTTAAAGCTCATCCATCTGGACAAAATTTATTCATGGTGGTTGTTCGGTTTTTGGAGACTTTTGTAGGGTCAATGTCAGCAGGTCAGTCTATAAAATGTTCTGTTTGGGTTGTGGTTCAGGGGAGGGGGGAGGCTGACTAAAGAACTTGTTTTATTTTGTTAACTTTGCATCATAGATGCTATTCCTTAGTTGTGATTCATTTGGTGATTTTGCAGGTGTTGGAGTTGGATTTATATCTGCTTTGATATCCTTTGAAATTCATTCTTGTCCTATACATTTGTAGTACTCATTTTTTCAGATTTAAAAGTACAAATATATTGTGAAACCTTGACTACCTGAACCTATTTAAGTATGCAGGATTAGATATTGACAAGTAAGTATTTTATATTAGTTTTCATCGGGAAGATTTGTTGTTTGATGATTACATCATGTTTGGAATAAACTGATCTGAAGAATTTTATGGTTCCATCCAGCCTTCAGAACTTGGAGAGCTGTCTATTTGTCCTTTTCCCATATTTCTCGTAAGATGGCTTCTTGGATGATTTGTTCATAACTTTCATACAATTCTCTCAACTTTTATTCATGATGTAAATCAATACAAAAATATTTTCTTTCTTAGGTACATGCTTGCTGAAGGCCTTGGTCTGTCTGGTATTGTGTCAATACTGTTCACTGGAATAGTAAGTGAATTTTATTTATACACACACATAAACATACGGGGAGGGACTAAAGTACTCTGGTGTAAGTTACACCAAATATTACCCCGTTAATAATTTTATGAATTTTGTCGATCCGAGCTTATTATAATTTAATATCATCGTGGTTATTCATGTCTAATTTTGCTAACATTGAGACACACAATAACAAGACAATTAAATTATTCACATTTTAGTATATTTTGAGAAGTAGGTATTACATCAATCTTAATCTATATAAAGGATGCATCTTTAGATTAATATAAAGTTTTGCATATATGATATATGTGATAGAAACTTTCAATCTAACAGTGACTTTTAAAAAAAATATGATCCAAGCAAAAGATATTGAACGGTGTAACATTTGGCATAACTTACATGATGTAATCTGTGTTGTTTCATGTCCATGTTAAGACATCTTTACGAGTATTCTTGTGTTTTCTTTTAGGTCATGAAGCATTATACGTATTCCAATTTGTCACAAAGTTCTCAAAAATTTGCCTCAGCCTTTTTCGAGTTAATATCATCTTTAGCTGAAACATTTGTGTAAGGAGGATTTCATTTGTGGTACTTACCTGTTGTGTTTTTACATTTCCTCTGAATGATATGTGCACACCTTTTGTCTTATGTTGTACAGATTTATATACATGGGCTTTGATATTGCTATGGAGCAACATAGCTGGTCACATGTTGGATTTATATTCTTCTCCATTGTATCCTTTTTGGCCCACAAATTGGAAGTGTCGTGATATGTCATTTATATTACCTTAGCATTTTATTTTCTTCTTAGTGCTTCTTCCTTAACCCATATAATAACCACTTCAGATATTTATCGGAATTGCAAGGTATTGAATTTATACTGATTGATATCATTTTATGTCTTTGATTACTGTGGCACATGCTCATTTCTGGCGTTTTGGATAGTTTCTCTACAGTATAAATATTTGCATGCCATTTTAAGCATATTTATTCTTTGCTCTCTTAGAAGTTGTAAATTATATCCTTGGGTTGCTACGTGCAGGGCTGCAAATGTCTTCTCTTGTGCTTATTTGGTCAATCTGGTCAGACCCAGTCATCGAAAGATACCTCCAAAACATCAGAAGGCACTTTGGTATAGTGGTAAGAGATTAAACAACTCATAAATCATGGAATTTACTGTGAAAGATTGATTAATTCTGTCTATAAAATAAACTGCTTCTTGCCTCTGGCATATTCTATAATGCCATGCCTAAGTTGTTCACTTTGTGCACATGCATAGGACTTCGAGGTGCAATGGCTTTTGCACTTGCTCTGCAATCCGTTCATGATCTTCCAGAAGGACATGGGCAGACCATCTTTACTGCAACTACTGCTATAGTTGTTTTGACGGTAGGCACACTCTTGTCCATTCATTAAGCTAATTACTGTAAAGAATAAATATGGGGTAGAGGTACTTGACCATGTTGTATATTGTGTACATTGTAAATATTATTTGCGTACACAGTGCCTATAAGGGCGAAAATTGAGTGTAGGGAAGATAAAAATTTCAGGTGGATGAGTAATATAAGATCAGTGATGCGTAGTTAAAAATTTGTCCTATTCATTTAAGTTTCTTATTTCAGTTATTAGCAGGTAGGGCTTTGTTTAATTCCCATCCCTGAGCAGTAATTTCAACCTCGAACATTATTTTTTCAGGTATTGCTAATTGGTGGCTCAACAGGTACAATGCTGGAAGCTCTAGATGTTGTAGGTGGTGATAATGATAGCCCTTTGGCTTCAGTTGGTACTATCACAGTAAGTTTTAACAAATAATGCCATTTAAGACATTTTTATTTTTGTGTATTCTACTTCTGCGGTGTCTTTTACCTTGAAATTTGCATTTGGAGGCATCACCCATCAATATCAGGAAGATGGAAGACCAAGTAGTAGCTTGGCTTTATAATTTAATTGTAACTTCTGTCAGTCAGTCATGCATACGTCATTTTGGTTTAGTGATAGTTATGTAGCATGAGGGACTTTTGCTTTCTTATTAGCAGAAACATGCAGGAAGGGAGTTCTTCTTGACTAATGCTATGTTTGGACGGAAGGAAAGAAAAGGAGGAAAGAAACACGGATAACATAGTATTTATTTTGTTTAGTTGGAGAGAAAGTAGGGGAAAGTTCACTTTTAGAAACAAATTTAAATTTTCTTTCCTTCCATTTTCCCTCGAATTCAAATTGCTTAATTTTCTTCCCTCCCATGTTTTCTTTCTGTTGTTCCAAACAGGTCTTAAGTCTATGACTTAGGTGGATCTAGTTTATAACTATGTTTAAAAATAACTTTTCCTTTTTGGGAAGAGAACTGTTTTTTTTTTTTGGTAGAATAATAGTCTATATTTGATGTAGAAAGAAGTGGAAGCATGCATGGAACTTGTGATTGTGTTTATGAATGAATTGCATCTAAAGTTAATGTTAACGACCGCGATTGTAGAGAGAGACAAAAAAGAAACTCCCTGACCGATAGAATTCTACTTTCCAAACATGCCCAACCAAGTAGCAAGTGTTTGGTATAATTATTCCATGCTAAACTGATGGCTGGGCAAAACATGCTTCATGACACTTGCAAAGTTCTTATTGTGTGTAATTTGAATTTTAAGACTCTATGTCCTGTTATGGATTTTTGTTATCAAATTGTTTGTTTTATTCCAAAATTAGATCACTCAATTTTGACTGTCCCAAAATGACTCTGACAATGAATAATATTTAACTGAAAGAATCTACTTATTTAATTGATTCTCTTTCAAATAATACTCTTTGGTTTTGCAAGAATTTTGATGGAAACAATGGTTATATTGCGCCTCCTTACAATGAAGAGTCATCTTCTGGGAACAAAATCAAGATGAAGCTGAAAGAATTCCACAAGAGGTATTGTCTATGTTCTGAAACTGCAAATATGGCTAGATATATAATGATGTTGCCAATCTAATTTCTCTTTGCTTCTTCATTGCAGTGCTGCATCTTTTACAGCAATTGATAAAAACTACCTCACCCCATTCTTTACTAGTCAAAATGGAGATGAAGATGATGAAGGTAAGTTTTATGTAAAATTGCCATTCTCACTGAAAAATTGATGAAGTCAATAGGTTTTAAAAATCATAGGACAAAACGTGGCTGCAATGTTACATATAAAATTGATATAAAAAATATTAAATTGGGAGAAATTTTATGTTTAAAAATTATTATGAATAATTGTAGACGTTCTTAAAATGCTACAGTTTGGTTTAAGTATTGTGGAATTCCAATTTCTATCAGTATATATGCTTTAAAAGTAAAAGTAAATTATTGTAAACAAAAGTAAAAGTGAATTTTTTTTAATAGAATGCGTCTACAAGTATTTAAAGTATTTGTGCAATGTAGGATACGGCTATACATGAGCCCATTTAGAAGTGGTTGTACATCCTTGTAGGTTGAGTATTCAGTGTAGTTTGTACTTAGAAGTGTTTCAAAATAATTATTTTTCATCCATGCTCTTGGACGTATTACACTTTTGACTTTTTTTAAGGTAACAAGAGTTTTTTAGTGTCTTTCTATGAAGTAATTTTGCTTTGACACTAACTATATTGCCGCAATTTGTTTTTCTTGATTTTGACAGCAGAGCCTTTTACTTCTACAAGATCGGGATTTCATGGGCAGAACCCCTATTCGTCGTGATTCCTTCCAGACAACATACCGAATGCGTTTTTGTACAGAATTCCGTCACGCAATTTATAGATAGCTCGTAGGAATTGGCACAACATAGGGATCGAATTTACCTCCTATATTATTCCAAGTTGTACGATTGAGAATGTGAAATCTCATTAGGTTCGAGTTTGGACAACATCATCACGGGCAGATATAGCATTCCATTCAGTTGATATATACCTCTGCCATGAAGTTGGAGGTTTATAAGTTGGATCTCACCACCACACATGCATTTTTACAGATTTTTATTACTTAGAGAAAATTCTAGTATACCCAACCATTGTGACAGTGAAATTATATCATCTCAAAATGAGTACAGTTGGAAAATTATTTCACAAAATAAATACATCATGGACTATGGATGAGTCCTTATACAGGTAATTGAAGATTGGTCAAATAGTTGGCACAGACGCCCATTACTTGTGCTGGATTTTCGTCACTGTAAATTTTCATGGCGTTGATAAGAGTCAGGTGTTTATTTGTGTTTGAATAGAGTGCCATTTTAATCTTAAATGGTTCACATTTTTGTAAAATTTAGTTAAAAGGAGGATTTAAAATGAAGTAATTATGTTTTTAATATTTTTACAGAAACGGTAACTTAAGCAAAAAATTAGTGCTTGTCATAAGTTTTGCACAATCGAAGTTGCAGACTAAACCTATTTAACTCCTGTGTCAAGAATTGATTTTGGAGCAAAAGTTTCGGTGCGATTAAGAGCAGACGTAGACTAAACTACTAAAGGAAAGAATAACCAAACACTTTTTTTTTAAATACTCTTAAAAAACCACAAAAGAATATTGTTGTATGGAGTATAGAGAAAAGATGGAATAAATTAATTAAAAATATAATTTTAGAGGAGAAAACTATAAATTTGTAAAGTAAAATAAAATTCCCCAATGATTTTCTGTTTATTTGTTTTTCAACTAATGCTGGAAGCTATATCTCTCTAAATCTAAAGTCACCTAATTTAATAACTACACCAGTAAAAAAAAAAAAATTGGTAAAAAAATTCCTATATTTTATTCTACTATAAGATAAAATGACCACAAGGAATTTTCTTTTTTATCCTTATTCCTTAGCCAATTCACTCTCACCATGCAACAACCTTGTTTTATAAATGAACCAAAGGCTAGGCACAACTCAGAAAGGTTCCTATCCCAAATACAAATAAATAAGTTCGACAAGAAACACCTCACATTATTTATTACCCATTACGAAACAAGACAAAACCACACACACAAAAACTAACATAAAAAAAAAACCTCTTTATCGATATTTGAAATTTAGAACCGTTACAACGTACACTCATCTCCCCAACGGCTACTTCTCCTTCCATTCCAACCCAAACCCTTTGTTTCTTCTCCCCCAGTCACTCAAAAACTTCTGCTCTTCTCTTTTTCCGCCTATTCTTCCATACCCACCACTGTTCCCTCCCCAAATTCTCCATTTCCATCGCTTTCATCCATTTGGGGTTTCCCATGGTGCAGGTTCACATCATGCAAGAGCCCACCCCCGATCTCACAGCCCCTCCGCCGCCTCCTCCGCCGCCCCACCAGCGCCGGCCGAGGGTCCGAGAGGTCAGCTCCCGGTTCATGTCCCCCTCCGTGCAGCGCCGCCCGCGGTCGGAGCCCGATGCCGCCGTCGACGAGAACACCGAAACCCCATTTTCTGTCTCTCAGAGAAAACCACCACAACGTTCCATGAAGCTTTTCAGAGAGAATAATAACGGTCACGAACAGGTTCCGCCACACCCTTCAAAATCGTGTTCTGGCAGAATCGGCAGCGGCAATTCCACCCCCTGTGTTTCTAGGCCTGGCACTCCCACTCCCTCGGTTTACGTCTCTTCAAGGTATAGACTCTCACAACAACACCATCACCACAGTAACCACCACCATCATAGGTTTGCAAGTGGCATGGCCTCAGCTGCTGAGAAATTGATGCAAGCCAGTGGGTTGAATCAGGCCAAGCCTAATGCTGCTTGTTCCAGTGATGATTCTGGAGTGAACTGCAGTGTTCAGTCGCTTCCTGAATTGGGGGATAGGGATATGTTGCTTCAGTCCAATTTGTCTGTGGCTGAGAAAATTGGGGGTAGCAATGGTGGGGACTTGAAGTTTCGCCACCCTTCGCCTTTGTCGCGGTCGTTTAATTTACCTTCTTCTGGAACTGAGAAGCAGCCTCCTTCTTCAGTCTCCAAGCAGCATGGGAATGGAAATCAGTTAGCTAAGTCAGGGGGGCTTAGTTTACCTCCTGTTCCTCCACAGAGTTTAAAGGCAGCAGTGGATGTGAGGAGAGCGAAGAAAGGGTCTGGTCATCAGGAAGATGTGCACTCCCTTAGATTGTTATATAATCGTTATTTGCAATGGAGATTTGTCAATGCCAAAGGGCAATCCACGATGAAGGCTCAGCAAGTAGAAAGCCAGGTTAGTCACCCTTTCACTTCCTTACTTGTCAATAAATTACAAATGTTGTAGTGGTAGTGATGGTACCACAGAAAATTGCACTCATCTGGGTAGACAGTTTGTTTTATGATCATGATTCTTTGGAGTCTAGATGGATAGAACAAGAAGAGGATACTTTGGAAGGTTGTTTGATTGTGAGTTACAAGGTGAACCACTATTTTAGTTACACTGCAAAGGTGGACTTGAGGGAATGCTAAAAGGGCATTGATTGTACCTTGAAAGATATTGTTGTTACTTTTTGTTCCCCTGGAGAACCTTACATCATGGCTGTGAGTCAGTTTGTGGTTGTTGTGACTACTGGATGCTATTGGTTACTGCCATTGCAGCTGCAATCAAGGTGTGAGGTGGTGTTGTGGCTCCAAGAAATAAAGCTTAGTTATAGTGAACAGCAAAGAATACAGATGAAAAAGTCTCTATTTGTTTCTAGTGTATAGTTTTTTTATAACCTGTTTCTAGTGTACAGTAGTTCTTTTTTTTTTGTAAGCAACATAATTAAGTATTTTTTTTAGAATAAGCTCTAGAGAAATTAGAGCACATTCATAAACTACTTCCACAAGTCCAAATAGCTTTTTTTTTTTTATTGTTCCCTTGATTACCTGAGTGTGAACTGTCCATCACATCTCCATTTACTGGACATTGGAGTCTTAGTTTATTTTCAAATTATATTCATAAACTTACCTTCATGTAATAAGTCTTAGTATTTCTTTAACTATTCAGAACTTTTGCATGTTTAGATCTGCTCAGTATTTTCAATTGGCTTAAGATATAGCTTATTACCTTAAAGTATTTGACTATCTTGTCCAATTTAATACACTTCACTAAGCTATTTGTTATTTTTCCTCTTCTTGATCCTTGCAGAAAGCATTATATTCCCAAGCAATGAAAATATCAGAAATGCGTGATTCTGTAAACAAGAAACGCATAGAGCTGGAGTTTTTACGGAGATCAAAGACTTTGTCAAGTATTCTTGATGCTCAAGTAAGGCTACCAATACTTCTTAATGCTACTTTTATAAATTTGCATTCAAGTCCTCAGAGCAATGTTTCCAGTCTGTGAAAAAAAAGACAATTGTTTGTTGACTTTTTGTGATATCTATGCCTATATCCCGTTCCTTCCTACATACCAACTCATGCAATTAATATACATGTGTGCGTGTGCGTGCGTATGCATATTGAAGTGGAATTAAAAGGAGCCTTTCTTTTCAAACATGCTTTATGAGTTATCATTTAATTATATATATGTATAGTAATAATCAGTATCAGTAATTTGTATATTTCCTTGGATAAAATTACAGATTCCATATCTAGATGAGTGGTCTAGAATGACCGAAGAATATTCAGTTTCGATTACTGAAGCAATTCAGGCTTTAGTGAATGCCTCAGTGCAACTTCCAGTTGGTGGGAATGTTAGGGTATGATTATCAATCCCCATCTAATGATTGTTGGTTATCTAATGGTGTTTATTTCTTTCTGTCATGCTTATTCACTAGGAATTGTCTGCAAGGTCAAACTCACAAAAAAATATTATGCCACAGGTTGATGTAAGAGAGGTGGGGGATGCTCTGAATTCAGCATTGAAAATGTTGGAAACAATGATTTCCAACATCCAAAGATTCCTGCCGAAGGTGAGACAAAATGAAAGAATGGAGCTTTCTCCTTGCTTTTTTTTTTTACTTAGTGATGTAGCCAAAAGGATCCAGCAATGTGTCAAAATTGGGCTAGTAATTAAATTTATTGGTTAAATTGTGGTTGAATGGGTAAGAATAAAATATATATTCAATTTATGTAATATACTAAGCAATAAATTGATATAAATATTAAGAAAATTAAGTGAAACCTTTATATGTAATAACTATAGGGTTGTGGACTAATTACATGTCTGGTTTTCCATTCAATTTGTCAAACTGACTGATTTGGACCACTTTTAATAACTATACAGGGTTGAAAAGATGAGGTTCTCTAAAAATTCAGTTGAAGAAAAATGCACTTAAGAATAGATATTTCTATTTCAGAATTCAGTCTCGATTGCACTGATAATAAAACTTTGTCATACTCAGGGGGAAGAAATAGATATTTCTATTTCAGAATTAGCCAGAATTGCTGGAGGGGAAAGAGCACTTGTTGGAGAATGTGGAGATTTATTGTCAAAGGCATACAAATCACAGGTTTGTCCTGCTGTAGATTATGGCTGAATTCTACAGTCATGTTTATCTCCTGCAGTTTGTTTTATATCTTGAAGCCAATTTTCAGGTGGAGGAGTGCTCCTTAAGGGGTCAACAAATCCAGTTGCATTCATTTTGCCTAGAGAATAAGAACAAAGAATAACAACCAACCACTGATAACACAATTGAAAGTTTGTTGTGGAAATGCTACACACATCTAATGTTGATAGTTGATGAGGGAGCATGAACAGTACAAGACCTGCAGAGTCATATATCTTTCACATTCTTTTTCCAGTAGTTGAGAAAAGGGGGAAGAAAGGAACATGATGATATGCAAAATTTGTTTGAGTTGTTGTCTCAACTCTCAAGAAGTTCCACATTGTATTTTTGTCAATGTAAGTCTCAGGCTCTCAGCCTAGTCACCATCCATCTCTTCCCCATTTCACTCATTGGATGTCAATAATAGTAATAGGACACTTTGTCCTTGAATGAATGAATGATTGAGAAATGTTTACACTGTGGTGTATTTCCTTTTTGCAGCTAAAACCACATTCACACACATGATTTTGGAAAATCTGTACAATGCTTAAGAGAGAAAAGAAAGAGTTAGATATTATGACAGTTACAAGCTGACATTAATTGGAAGTTTGTTGATTTTGCATGATAATTTTTTACAAGTTATAACTAACATGGTTGTTTACAAGTTTGATTCATAGATATAAAAATTACACACTTTTTCTCTGTACATAAGTATTAAATTTAGTAATACTTTTTTTTTATTTAAAAATAGATTGAGACTAACAAAAATATATAATTTTTTATTTAATAATAGGTTTAACAATGGTAACATTTATATAAATATATAAATAAACAATATTTTCCTACAGTTTAACAAATAATTTTTTTCTTACATGTAACACGAGCCTTTCAATGTAGTATTTTCACAAATATATAAATATTTAGTTTTTTTATAGAAATGTTTTTTTTTTTTT
>Ga0123340_1002614_pt1 | contig 16388 bp, 6 predicted proteins | sample SirMexnodulemix_FD_89961 | JGI IMG/M metagenome (GOLD analysis project Ga0123340, IMG submission 89961) | Root nodule microbial communities of legume samples collected from Mexico - Siratro Mexico nodule mix | ecosystem: Host-associated > Plants > Roots > Nodule | place: Mexico: Nepantla... | reverse complement strand
TTTTATGTTTTACTCTTTGTTGATCTCTCTTTACAATTGATTTTATTTTTTTTTTCTTTTTATGTTTTTCCAAAAAAAAAAAAAAAAAAAAACTATGATGGTGGACTTGCTCTTCTTGTTAAAGTTGGTCTCACTTCATAACATCCATTATGTATTTCTGCATATCTCTTATTAGTAAACAAATGAAAGGAAGCATAGTGGGAGTCACATAAATGTATATTGTATTATGAAAGAGTTGGTAACTGATATTTTTGTTAGAATTTATAATGAGAAAATTTGTCCAAAGTATATGGAATGGAAGAGTGAGAGTGTGTTGAGCTTTCCCTACTTTTGTAGGGTTAGTTGGGGTGTCAGGCTCAGGGGGTTTGCACACCAAAAGCAATAGCAAATATAGGTCCACTTTGGTTATGGCATCTTTTTTTGTTGCAAGCACTTCAAGCTAATCCCATTCCAACCTAATCCTATTCTGAAGACCAAAACACCACTAATTGGTTGTAGAGTAATAATAATAATCTCTTCAGTAAGATTTGGATTCGATTAAAAAAATGTAATTTTAGTAAGGAGAAAAGATTATAGATTAATCTAAATGAATGTGTACATATATTATTATTAATTTGTAGTTATGGTAGTTAAATATATCTCACAAATGATTAATGGTGTAGTGAAAATATTGAAATGTTTAATAATAATATCTACTTAGAACTGCAATGGTTGATGTGGTTAACATAATTTTTCTTTTTCATTTACAAGCATCACAAAAGCTTTATATTTTATTGTTTCCTTTCTCATCAAAGATATTATATGATATAAATTGATTAAATTCTTGATGATGTGAAGAATGAAAGGATAAGATAGTTAAAAGTCAATGGTAACGGCTAGTGGAAAGAAATTCCCTTACCCAAACCCTTATCATGTGCTGAAAACTCTTTTTTTAACCCTTTTGCATCACATCACTTGTAGTAGCTGTTAGTTTTATCCATTCATTTGGGATGAGAAAATGCTACAAGTTATTCTGCACTCTCTTTTGCTATTTGCACAAAGTTAAAGAAGTCAGACAATTTTAACATGAATTTTCAACGTTAGTATAGTACACTGGTCAGAATTGAAAGATTGTTTTCGATTTTCTTACTAAAACATGAAAATATTTTTTTCGTGGAAATTAAACACGTATAATAAGAGAACTTTTAACAATCCATATATCTTACTCAACAAAAGGTAGTCTCCTTTAATAATGGTGAGATATTAACCACTCATACTATTTCTCAACTTTTTTCATTCTAAATACGTAAAATCTTTGAACGAATCTATGATATTCTAAGAATTTTTGGCAAATGGATACATTAGAAATTTTAGTAACGGATCATGATTTAAGTTGCAGTAGAAAATAGTTTTATACTACCTCTTAAATATTCATAACCAAGATTAAATATTATGATAAAAATGATTTCCTTGCAAAGTGAAAAAGACCAGGTCTTTGTTGCAACGGTTCAATTCGTTATCCAACTCCAAGTCAAACTGAGGCTAAATAGTATATTGAACACGTTAACTTCTGAATACTTCTTTCTCACAGTTTCCGTTTGAAAATCGAAACCATGTAGAATTTCATAGTTGAACTTTCTACTTACTACAACGTCCTGTTTTGCACCTAAAATCTTATCAAAGTATTCACATTATGGAATAAAGAAAATCCACTAAGACAGAATTTAAATTAGAAATTCAAATTTCAAGGCTTTTTTGAAAACCAATGGAAGTGTAAATGTTTCAAAGTTTTAATATTATGTAAAATGTTTGATTGAGAAAGTGTTGATAAAAAAGTACGAATCTCATTTTCTAAGTTCTTAATGATTAAGGGCATAGAAGTATAGAAGAGAGTAAGGGAGAGAGGTAGATGAAAAGAGATAGAAGACATGGGAAAGATAAAGAGATGTAGAATACACAAGTACTCAGAAAAATAAAAAGAAAAAGGAGAACACTAAGATGCTCTTGAGAAAGAGAGAGGATATACAGAAGAGAGGATTTGGGATCAAAAGGAGACATAAAAGAGTGGAGAAATACAATACAATTGAGATGCTAGACCTTCATTTTACTTATAAATTCTTTGTACATGTACTAAAAAGAAAATTCAGACAGAAAGAAAAAGAAATAAAAAATTGTTTTAGTGTAAATAGAAATTGAGTGTATTACTGTTTGTATTGATCACAGCAATCCATAGCACTGTGCCAAGCAGATTCTAAATTAAATTTGTGAAACCAACCCTTTTGGTTGATGTGGTGCATAACCAACTGCTTCACCTAATGCATGCAAAAAGTATTAAGGAGAGAAGTTGGCAATTAATGAAGTTATTCTGCCTTCCCTGTAATGAAAAACTGGGTAATACTGTTACACCAACATGAAGACCAGCTATACAAAAGCAGCCGATGCAAACATCTCGTTGGAAACTAAGTCCATATAAAGTGGCATCAGGCTACAAATGCTTCCATGCCAAGACAAAATTTATAACAAAAAAAATATATAAAATGAAGCAACAAATGGAATGGAAACTTGGGAAAACAGATTTACATCAAGTTTTACAACAATTCAATGCTCATCATTGTCCACCTACTTCCTATTTCAGGCTAAAATTTGACAATATTTGGTGTGCTAGCGAATTCCTGCTGATCGGGTTTTTCTTAGTCTGCCACGTGTTACCCGAATGCTTTCTTCCATTAGAGTCTCTTTTGTAGGAGGAGGATTCCCATTTTCATTTACTGAAGAGGATGAAGATGGTGCTGCTGCTTCAATCTGCTTCGCCTCTGCCTCTGCTGGTGCAGATTGGACGCTTGTTTCAGGCGCAACATTAGACTTTTGAGTACTCAAACCACCTGCACCAGATTTCAGAGCACTCAAACCAGCTCCACCAGACTTCTGAGTATTCAAACCAGCACCACCAGACTTCTGACTACTCGAACCAGCTCCACCCGATTTCTGACTGCTTGAGCCTGCTAGAGGAATCTTCTGGTTACTTAAACCTGTTGCAGATGTGGTTGCTTTAGGAACTTTTGGAGAATCCAATTCCTCTGCTATTTCCCTCTGGAGCTGACTCGAAGATGTGCTAGAGGTAGGAGATGGAGGCTCCTCAACTTGTGGTTCTGTTGCAGCAGCTGGTTGGTGATTTGCAGGTGCTGGTTGACGGACCTTCGCACCTGGGCGTTGCTGTGGTTTCAAGAACAATTTGTTTTCTTATTGGTATGCATAAAGAACAATGAGTTGGATAATAACTGTATCCTCCTCAAATACCAAGCAACTATTAATCTACAAACTGAAGTTACAGATGGATAATAACTATATATAACTTTAACAATGTACAAACACGGAACCGAATAGCAGTATCTTCCTTTCAACATTATCATTGAAAAAGGAAATATTACTTACTACAATATTTTCCTCTTTCTTTGTACAATGTCGTTTTAACAGGTATGTCATCGTTCTAACTGGCACCTTTAAATGTACTTATGCATAAATTAAAAAAAAAATACTTATTTTGTCATTAAAAATCAGAAAAATTCAGGGTAAGTGGCACAATTCAATGCCACATACGAAAGCTGATAATTGATATTCTAGCATACTTAAGTCACGCTCAATCAAAATAGCAGACACAACCAGTGCATAATCATAATCAACTACCTGAGCAGGTCGAGGTGATGGAGTCGATTGTGCAGCAACAAATTGCAAAATGTCATATATTCTAGTCTGACCATAACTGAAAGCTCTTTGCCAATACAAAACTGCAATGTCCCCTGCCCTTGTCCTCAGTTCCAACAAGTTTCGATCAATCTCTGTCTCATGTTTGGCAACATATGGTCTGAAGAAGGAGTCATACACATACGTGGTTCCCTAACACATCCATATTAAATTTTACTGTCATATTGAAGAGAAGCAAATAAGGAAGTAACATAAGATTTTCCACCATGATAAGTAGTTCCATACCTTAGTTTTTGGATACCAAAGAAATATGAAAAATGCCAACTTAGCTTCACTGTACATTGGGACCCTTCATGAAGAAATCAATTCAAGATTAAGAAGTCATTATAAACTCCTTTTTTTTAATAAGGAAAGCAGATATTCTTTGAGCACATCCAAGATAGAATCCTGTACCATGATATAAAAGTATCACCAACCCTCTCACATACTGTTAAAACAGCCACCAAGATCCTGCAACACGGGGAAAAACAAAGTCGACATCAGTATTTGTCAGTAGAAGTTATCACGTTAAGTTAAGCACGAATAACCAATCTATAATGCGTTTCAAATTAGCTCTATTTTGAGTGGGAAATAACATTATTTTCCAGCAAAATCATGAAAAAGCTATTGAAAGCAAAAAGGATTATTTCTCTCGCCAACAGCTGAACCAAACATGGTAAATGCATACCAATACTGGCACCAAAAGCGGAGTTGTTCAATTTCCGGCTTATTCTTTTCAACCGCTTTATAGCATTCGTAAGCTGGATAAGCATAGCCAAGCACCATCCTGTCAATAAATCAAAAAGACCAAATAAAACGATTAACCTTCAAATCTCACACACAAACCATTCATATCAGAAAAAAACTGAGCAAAATACATACGCAAGCGCCCAGGTAAGAAAGGATCCTATCATTTTGTATCCCTGACATTGAAAAAAAAAAAACGGTTACTCCAAACAGCACAAGGTAATAACATTCAAGCAACTGAAACTGAATAACAACGATTGCATTGCCATAACAACTCATCTATTTCAAAACATTCAACAATTCAAAGCCAAAAATATCCAATTCCAAGCTCATTAAAATGGCAACATGACAATATCCTAAAGACTATCCCTAATCTCTACAGCCTATTTTTCTTCACAGAACCACAATTCCTTTCAGCTTTCTTTCCAAACTTTAACAATAGCAAGCACAGTGTTCTTAGAACAGCAAAACTCTTGAGTCCTCGTACGTAGATAATGCTCATCAGTCTCACAACACCTAACAGTGGAATGCACAGAAAAAATGCAGAGGCGGAAACCTGCGAATTGAAGAACTAGGTCGAAGCAATGCGAAGTAAATTAAAGATCAGCGTCGAAGATAAAAACTCCACAACACTAGCAGTGGTAACAGAACCGTCTAATGCACTAAAACCGTTTGATTTAATCTGATTTGTTTTACACGTAGCAAATCAACAATAAAACTAACATTTAAAGTGAAAATGAAAAAGAAATACCTAGAGCAGAGAGCGTTGCGTTGAAGAAAGAGAAGGAGATAAAAGAGAGAGGAAATGATAGTGTGAATCCGAAGGAAAAGGAGTAGAGGTAAATCTGGCGGCTGAAGATAGAAGAGATCGACGGCGCCGGAAACGGCCACCGCAAACCGTTACGTTGTCGGCGAGAGGTGTTGGGGGAAAGAAACAGTGGTAAGAGAAGAAAAAGAAAAGAAAAGAAAGAGAATTAGGATTTTGGATTTAGAAGAGAGAAGGCTTTTTAAATGGTTTTTGTGTTGAGTATATGGATCAGTGTGAGAGAGTGTGTGCCTAGTGTATTAAACTATACACTATTGATGACTCACTACTACACTGTAGTAGACGAGAAAAGATTGTGTGCACGGAGGTGTTGGAGCCTTTGTCTGTGGCGTGATCCTCGCTCATCAATTACCCTTCACTTTCGCTCTAATATTCTTAACACCACAAGCCAACATATTTTAGTGCAATCTCTACACCACTTTCATGTAACCATGAATTTTCATAATTTAAAGAATTAAGGTGAAATTATTGACACGTCTTGAATCTTGTATGAGTACATATATATATATATAATATTATTTCACAACAGTTATAAAATATTATTTTGTTGTGTTTAAAATTGTGAAAGAAAAATTGAGTGTGCATTGTGTGATTGAGAGAGGTGAAATGAGCTTGAAACTTACATTGAAACAAAATACTACACCATCGATGTCACAAAAGAAATGAATGGAGAATAACGAGTGTCAAAATTTATCTTACAATATATGTTGAGTTTAAATAATATTTTTTATGTTAATTCATTATCATGTTACCGTTACGTTAAGTTATTAACGGTTTATAGTGACATGTGACGTGATCATGTCGATATTCTTTAAAAGTGACCTAAATAGTATAATAGATTCAACCACTTGAACTTTATATACAATTTAATAAATAAATTAACTTAAAACTATAAAATCGACTCATGATGTAAAATTTGTATATGTTGATATATTATTGAATTGTTTTATCTATAATCAATTTACTTCACCAACAACTATAGGTTAAAATAAAATAAACAAGAATTAATAACATGAACTAATGATGATTGATTGGGATCATTATTACTATAGGTTAAAATAAAATAAACAATGATTAATAACATGAACTAACGGTGATTGATTGGGATCATTACTATCTTTGAGCGGTGGTGGAGTGTGGAGTGGAGGGCACGGGTGTTGGACAGTTTTTGTCAACAACAAGAAAGCTAAGAGAACAAACCAACCATGTCCATGGTAGATTATTGCCTTCAAAAGTAAAAGCAAAGAAGAAAAGAGTACTCTCATGTAATAAAGGCTGAAGTTTATTTCAGAAAGGCAAAGGGACCCTAAGATGATATGACTATAAGGGTATCATTAATAATTTATGCATTGTAAAAGGTAAAGAAAAGGGAACCATGTGGAGATTGGAGAAGTTGATGTTTCCTCATCAAGAGGAAAAGAAGTGGGGTGAAGATGAAAACGAAAAAGAAAAAGAAGGGAAAGCCTTGGATTCTACGTTTCTTCGTAAAGCTTATGAGTGATCCATTTCATTGCATGTTATGAGGGCATGCGAATGTTGAATATAGATATATTATCATGTACCATTATACCCATTTGCCAAAGTTCAACATCAATGTTCAATGTTGCTCATTCCCTCATGTGCCACCTAATTATGTCCATTTGGTGGCCTTTCGCTCTCATTTTTATGCATATAATATCCATCTCCTATTTATGACCTTTTTCCTTTGTTTCACACAACAACTCATTTCTACTTTTTCTTCTCTTACCTTATGCAGAATCTAAGAAACACACTCATGTTTTGTCTTCTTTCTTTCATGGATAATTCACACTAGTTTAGTGTATTTTTAGTTTAACTTATTTTAGGAAAACATGGTTAGTTATGTTATCATTTTTAGGAGAGAATTTAAGAAAAAAAGTGTTTTTTTCTCTTAAAAACAACTTTTAACACATGGTTATAATAGTGAGGGTACATCGCAGCAATTTCATTTGTCCAAATAACATTATTGAATAAAGCAGCATAATTAAGGTTTTTGGAGGAGTTTAGGTGGGTTGGAAAATCTGGATTATTCAAATTTGGATTTTGAATTGAACATGGTTGAATTATAAACAAAGAACAATCAAACATCGATGGGCATAAACCTAATGTGTTGTAATGCTATTATTGGGAATAAAATTCAAACAGCAAGGAAAGGTATTATTGTGTCAGAAATAAAATGTGCATGCATGGGATGTCACAATGTGTCTGGAGGGTGTCGCAATGAAAACAAAACTAAATTCCATAAAAATTAATAGAGTTGCTATAAATTATTATTCAAGAAAAATCTATCTGATCTTTCTAAGAAAAGAATAGTGCGATTGATAGATTAATTATGTATAAGTAAGATTTTCTATTAATTTTGGGGCAGTTCTCAGCCAGCCACAGGAGAGAGAGATTGATTTATAAAGGTGAACAAGATAATTAAAATTAATTTATAAAGTGGGTTAAGACAAGGAGTATGAAGAAGGCAAAAAAAACTACAGACAATTGCATTATGCATCTTCGTAATTTTTGAAATGATTATTACTTTTTTTAAGTGACTTCCTGATTATTTATTCTGAAAATTTTTCTATAACACACTTTCTGCATTTTATAAAATTTATTCCACAACTCATTTACAAAACATGACAAGATTGTTAAAACAAGATATACATAATATAATTTTTAAAACGTATAAAATATATTTCAGAACAAGTTTTTTTCAAAACATATATGATACTATACATGATGTGTTTTATAAATGAACATTTTAGAACAAATTTCTTGAAATGAGATTTTATTTTTCTTCTTCTAACTATAGTGTTTCCTTTTCTTTTTCAATAGTGGTGGTATAATAACGGGTAAAAATAGTGACAACATGAGTGACGAAGTACAATGAAAGAAGAGAGAATGAGACAATTAGGTCATTTCACTTAATTGAAAGGGTGCAAGTTAAAAAATGGAAAGCTGGAGGAAGTAATTACCAAAACTACAACAGTAGAAGATAGGTGGAGCCACCAGTATCATCCAACTTGAATGAGAAAATATAAGGTTTTTTTCTTCCTGCACCACCTTAGTAGTAACTGCACTCCCGTACTAACATACTAGCAGAAAAAGACAAAACTACATGACACCCCTATCATTATCACTGCCATTATTGTTACACTAAGCTCATCTTAAAGGTATAATATATGTTCTAAAATATTTGTTTTAGAATTTTTATTATGAAAAGCTCGTTTTAGGATGTATTTTATATGTTTTTGAATTTATTTTTTTTAAGAAATGTTGTTTTAAAAATTTTGTTTTGGAAAATTCGTTTCAGAATGTCTTTCAAAAAAAAATGTGGTTGAAAATTCTATTTCAGAAATTCTATAACGAAAATCTTATTCTGAAAATCATGTTGTAAAAATTTCGGAAAGTTTGTTATGGAAGATTCTAGAACAGATAATTCAAAAATACCTTTTATAAAATTTGGGCCGAGCCCAAAATCTACGACAAGTTGTCGCTTCCCTCTCTCATTGTGAGTTTCAGAGCCTGGAACATGAAATCTGAATGAAACTCTGGTCCTTTTAACTAAAATTCAAATTCAAATTGAAATTCGTAAAACCCTAACATTGTTTGTTTTTCCCTCTCTGGAACCCACACTTGCCATTGTAATTGTCTTTCATCTCTTGCCGAGTAAGTTTTGGTATCGTTATATGATTTTGATTTTGGTGTTGTTGCTTTTATGAAATGAATGATTGGTTTGGTTGCTAAGGTGTCTTAAGGTGTTTGTATCTTCGTGAATGGAGGTTAGGTTTTATTTGCGAATAAGTTGATTTACTGGTTTTGATTCACCCATCAATGGATGTTACTGTTATCTGATACAACACAAGCTTCATAAATTGTTAGTGAGAATGTGACCAGTAATTGCATGCATATCTATTAAATTCTTTATATTGTGGAATTCAATTCAGCCTGTTAATTTCTGATAGGAAATTCAGTATTATGGGATGGCTAAGTCTCGCGTAGAGTAGTATAAGATGCTCCATCGAGTATTTTTGGGTGTTTATAAATTGGAATTCGAGCTGGTTCTTGGTATTCTTCAAAATGTTCACGTGCTGTAAATTTCAGTTTTGGAAATTGAACTCCCAAAATTACCTCCCTAACAAAACAGCTTTGTCCGAATGATTTTTTAGGAATCAACATATAGCTCTGCTATCCCACCCACTACATCTGGTATTCAGCTTGGTAATTGATTCATTACACTAAACTAAACTATTTTGGTATTGTGCTTTATTTTTAAACCTGTTTTGTCAAGATACTGTTTTCTTAGTTTAGTTATTTACCAAATAACTTTGACCGTCCGTAATGATGAGATTTTTTTTACTAAAGCAACTGGTGATATAGATACTTCTTGAGGAGACCCAAGATTGGATGATTAAGGTCCTATTCACATCTTTGAGACCAATCAAGTAGGTTCAGCAGTGGTCTTCCTATTTCAACTTTTGAGTACCAAAATTGAATCAGTAGGTACCAAGTAAGGGTTTTCTAGACAATCTTGACAGTGAATTGGTAATCACGGGAAAATGGCTCAGGATAGAGTTTCTTGTATTGGTATTCAAATACAGATTCATAATGCTGTAAAACACCAGGACATGGTGTGATCTCGGAGGCTTTGCGGATCTATCAGAGCAAATATTGGTCCTTGTGTTTCCTGCTGTTTTCAAGTGTGTTGTTCTCATAGCTCTCAACTATTGAAATTTAATAAAATTCTATTATCATCATGAAATATTTCTTATTAGGAGAGGATGGATAATATCTGGTAGCCCTTAACATTGTTCTTGCAGATCATTGACTGACAGTCTTAATTACGTATCAATTAAAGGCTGACACATGTTATTCTTTACAACATTTATTTGGGGATAAATAAAATTTCCATCTCTTTATTTGTTATATTATTTTTCTGTATCCTCTTCAGATTTTGAAGATTAATATTCCATGGCCAATAATCCGTCTCAGCTTCTACCATCAGGTTTCTGATTTCATTATTTTGTTTTTAGTTTTTGTCTATAACCAATCCAATGTAGCTTTGAAGTGTGTTTAAGAGAACTTATGATTTGTGTCGAAAAATGCAGAGTTGATTGACCGGTGTATAGGTTCAAAAATATGGGTGATAATGAAAGGTGACAAGGAGCTTGTCGGCACTCTCAGAGGTTTTGATGTTTATGTCAACATGGTTCTTGAAGATGTTACTGAATAGTAAGGAACTTTGCAGTATTTCTGATTTTCTTCTCTTTTGGATTTGGATTTTGTGTGTTTGCCTGTGTTATTTGAGGAACTTTGCAGCATTTCTGATTATCAACTTGACTGTTTGAATTTGTACTTTCAGAGGGTTTGGTTACCATGACTTTTGTGTCTGCATGATATGTATTAGCTTTTGATATATGTTCATGTATGCACGTGGGTATGCCTTGAGTATGTAATAAATTGTTTTGTTGCTTTTATATTCATACAAAAGTGAGATCACTGCTGAAGGGAGACGGATTACCAAGCTCGACCAGATTTTACTCAATGGAAACAACATTGCCATTGTAAGTCAATATTCTGTTATTTTCCATTATTTGAAATATTTGGAGTATTAATAAATCATTTCACTGTGCAACTTTAGAAAGTGTCTGCAATAATCTAACATGATTTTCAGTTGTTCCTCGTACACTGGTACTAACAATTATCTGGTGTAATGCAGTTGGTCCCCGGTGGTTCACCTGATACAGAATGACAGAATGAAAAGTACTCACTCCGTTACCAATAGTAACTCACCGATTCTCGGCACACAAATCCTATAATTTAACGAGGATTCTGGTCACTACGTTTTTGCTTCCTTAAGTTTGTTTTTATAATACATGGTTATAGTGTAATATTTCTGTAATAACATAAACTTTTGGTCATCATGTTGAACAGTGGATTGTCCAGTGTAAAAATTAATGTCTACTGATTATGACAGAAGTGTGTGCAGCTTTATATTCCTGTTCCTATAACCGTTTTGATCCGTTTCCATTATCTCTATGAACTGATTGAGTCGATTGGACTCCTCTTTGATTGATAATTAGGTTTAATATTTTTTTTATCCATAGGATTTATAGCACAACTTCAAGTATTCTGTCGAACTGAGTTAAATCCTCACGACAAGAGGTTTTAACTTTTGGTTTGGTTGTTATAGAAAGTGGGTTTTTTTAATCATTACTAAGTATTTATCTTTTTGGTGCTATATATAGGTGGGTTATTATTGGATTTTATTTATCAATAAGGGTAGTTTTTTATATTAAAAAGAGGATTTAAATGTTTTTTTTAACTTGTTATCTATTTATAATGTAAATTAAATATAGCTATATAAAGATGTTAATTTATCTCAATCAAATTTGGCTATCTAATTATTTAAAAAATGTTATGTCTTAATATTTTATAAAATTCTGTCTTCGTTCTTCCGAAATTCAAAACAATTTCTAAAAACTAATTTGCAAGTAGAATAAATTGCATATTTTATAATTAAACTATAATTATTTCACAAAAAGCTTGCTACTTAATTTTCTCACACGTTTTACCATCAAAGTATTCATTTTTCTTATAAATTTTACTGATTTGTGTAAAAATATAGAAAATTAAAAAATAACATATTACTAAGTTTCTGCAAAATGTCGTTTTTTTACCTTAATGTTGTAAGAAATTTAAAATTTCAAAAAAATTTGTGAGATTTAAAATTTTAATGGTAAAATATGAAAAAGTAGACAGTAATATTTGTAAAATATTAGTAATAATTAAATGATATAGCATTAACATTAAAATATAATACTAAAAGTCAAGTTACCTGCACCCCCATTTTTAAAGTTCTAACCATTGTTAATGGTTATTATCTCGCTGTGATTGTCGTCATCACGATTATTCGTACTGGTAATTAAAAGAAATAAAGAATTCGTTCTAGAAAACTTTTTTCAAAACGCAAATTCATTCCAAAAAAATACACTTTCGAAAGATATTATATACATTTTAAAAGGTTGTAAAGATTTATTATGAAAAGCTTGTTCCAAAAGATTTATTCTAAAAATTTTCAAAACAAAATCCTATAACATACACGAATTCTAGAAAGAGTGTTAAAAAAAAGTTTCAAAACAGATAATTCATAAATCACTTTAAAGAAGGGTAAAATAATCATTTTCAAATTTGTCGGATTCAGATCCAAAAAGAAGGGGTGCAGGAAGTAATTATGTTTTTTTTAATCTTATTAAAGATGCAACCAAAAAAAAGATGTTGGAGTTGGGCTTTCCAAAATGATGGCTTTGAGTGATAAAATACGATAATAAAGAATATGATGATGATGATAACAGAGCCACGTGTAAGATGGGACAATGACTATGTGGTCGTTACTGCCGCTAGTTTTGGTTGGATGATGTTCTTGGGAGTTTCATTGCCTCACTTCCCATTCTTAACGATTCCTTTTCAGTTCAGTTAAGTTCAGATTCCAGAAAATTGATCCAAATATAAAACAAAATTTGAATTGAACTGAATCGAAGTGAAGGGAGTGAGATATGACACTGTCTCCTTCTCTTTCTCTCCCTCACTTCCATTCTTCCTTTCTCTGTTGCCCTCTAAAATCCAAGCCATTAGCACCAAATTTCATTCACCCAAAACCCTCTTCTTATCCACGCATTAGAGCTGTGGAACTTGATCAAAACACGGTTCCTTCTTCCACTTCACTTCTTCTTTAGTTATTACTTATTACAAACATAATCTTAATTTCTTTTTGTTGCTTTTAATTTATTTCTTTTTTTTCAGGTAGTGGCTATAAGTGTAGGACTTGTGAGTGTGGCTGTGGGGATTGGCATTCCAGTGTTCTATGAAACCCAAATCGATAATGCTGTGAAGTGTTTTTCCTTTGCACAATACCCTGTATCTTTTGTTTTTCATCTAAAAAAAATTTTGGATTTTGATCAGTTTCTCTTTGTTGCAGGCTAAGAGAGATAACACGCAGCCCTGCTTCCCTTGTAGTGGATCTGGTGCTCGTAAGTTTTATCATCTTTTATTTTTCTCTTCATCATACTTCACAAACGCACCTTTTGCCATGAAACATTTTCTATGTGCAGCATTTTTCAATCAGAATCTGTAACGAGTTTCATTTTTCAATTAATCAGAAATTACTATTAGTACTATGGTTTATGCTTGAATGATGGTATAAATACTCTTTCCTTTATCAGATTGCATACACTGTTTACACAATCGTAATTGTTGAATGAGGATGTTTTTGACTAGTTAACTTAATTAAGGTTTTTTCATTAAGTTCTTATCATATAAGATAATATGTTAAACTTTTCGCCATGAACCTTTCCAAATGAGCTGAAAATAGCTTATATGAGTCATATACTAATTTCATAAGCTCTTTAGAAGTTCTTCCAAATGCCTTTTATAAGTCCTGGGAGGTGGAGGCATTCACTCTCTCAGGTTCAAACACCTCCTAATTGCAGCTCTTGTGACACCCCTTTAATGTGATCTTTGGTGATGGAGAAATTGAATTGGAGAGCATCTATGTGGTTGAGCCTCAGTTTTCTCTTTGAATGCAAACATTATTTTCCATGTAATCAATCAGTGTTATTTCAACGACACAAAAATCTGAGTCTTTCCCCTCAATTCCAGATATAACTAAAGGTATGTTTGGATAAATTTTTCTGTGAATACTTTTAAGATAAGAAAATAAACTAAAATTAACTTATGTATAAGTTAAAAATAATCTTCGAGAAACTAATATGAGTCCTCTTAGAAGTGTTTATGAGGAAATTTGTCCAAACAAGTGTTTACAAGGATGTCAAATTGAACATCTTTAATTTGTGCGAGACAGTATTGTAGATATATACTTGGTTACACAGTTGTTATCTAGGTAATGATTATCTCCTTAAGGTATATATGTGTTTTTGTACTATGGTGTGAAAATTAGCTCTAACCGGCTCATTATTTTCCCCATGAGTGGAAAAGGGAAACAATTCAACTATGCTGAATTAATGAGAATAGAGAGGAACTTTTATTTTTGACAATTTGATTGTCTCATCTCAACGCTACAGGAAGCCAGAGATATGCTATTTCATAGATTTAGCAGTTAAACTTCTTTCTTTCCTCTGAAATTGAGATGTTATACTCTGACCAATGTTGTTTGAATTGTTATACTCTGGCCAGAGAAATGCAGATTTTGCTTGGGATCTGGCAATGTGACAGTTGAACTTGGTGGGGGTGAGAAGGAGGTCTCTAGATGCATAAATTGTGATGGTGTTGGTTCACTCACATGCACAACTTGTCAAGGATCTGGAATTCAACCTCGTTACCTTGACCGCAGGTATGGAGTTAACATGAATTATACCTTGTCATTTGTCTAAAATCGTTTTGTCTCATATCTTGTAATGTAATACATTCATGTTAACATTCTCATTTATGCTACTCCTACCATATTCTCTAGTCTTCTAAAGTCCAACTTTCATAAAACTTATATTTGAGTGTAGTAGCTGTTTTGTGATCATAAATAATCTCCAATTTTAGCCATCCACTTGTGTCTTTTGTGTGGCATCCTTATCAATCTTTCATCATTTTGAATTATTGATCCCATATGTGATATTACATCACTCATCTTTACTTTGAAGTCATTTTCCTCATACCTTCTGCTAAAATTGCAGACATATATCTTCCTCCTGCTTAAGATCTCTCTGTTTCCAAAAGAATGTCTCCAAACTCTACCTTAAAATTTACCAAGAACAAATTTAGTCAATGTGCATACCTTGGAAATGTTTTCAATGAGCATTCATTCTGCCATAAAAATAAGGCTATAATATAAGGAATGAGTCAGCATATAAGAGGCTAAAAGGATCAATGGTTTTGAGAAACCTTAAACTATTCTTCAACAAAAACATGAGCTTTGGTTTGGTTAGTGTATCTTATAGTAAAACCACTCGGCATTCTGGCAATAAATTAGTGATAATTATTTATAGAAAAGTGTTAAAGTCTTCTGTATTGTACTGTTGACTGCTGTTTTGTGCTTCATATTAATCAGAGAATTCAAAGATGATGACTGAGGCAAGCTAAGAATATTTGGCACTGATTTTGGATCTGATATGAGGTTAATGTACTTATTTAATTTCTTTGATATGAGTACACACACCTAATGCAACTGTCAAAATCAAAAACCATGTTCATCCTTTGATTTGTTTACATTTTAATCAGTGAAATGATATTATTAGGCTACTCAAATTTGTTGCTTATGTGTGTTGATGTTATTCTTTTTATCTTCTAATTTGATACAAACATTGTACATCAACACATTCTATAAAAAATTCGTTGTTTCAATTTCTTTTCATTATTATGTTTGTATTGTTTAACGCTTAAAATTACATTTTTAGAGACATTTTAAGGTTCATGGCTTGGAATAAATGTACCAGACGGTGCATGCTGCTCTAAGAATTATTAATAAATTTATTAAAATTAGGTAATTAGTGCACATATCATAATCAGATCTATTCAAACAAATCAAGAACTTTATTTTAGAAATAAATTAATTTATTTAAACAAATCAATAGTTTTATCTAACTAAGATTATATTAACTGATCTCTAATTGTTCGTTACATAGTTTCAAATATGTTTCATCACAAGTACTAGCTCACCCGAAAAAAAAAGAATAGAACTATTAGTTTTATTAACTTCTAAAACTCAAACTTTACTACTTTCTAGTTGCTTCATTATCAAGTTGTTTTTATTATTCCATTTAATAAAATAACTTGTCCTTTGCTGAAAATGTGTGTAAAAACTTATCATGTATTATACTAAGCAAGATCTCTATTAAAAACGTTAAGTATTCTTTTAAGCAATGTTTCTTAACGAGATTAGTGTGAACGAATTTCAAGCGCTTTACTAGCGACATGAACAAAGAAATTGAATGAAATTAAATTAAAAAATTCATTAAAGCTTGAAGGAGTTTGAACTTACCAATTGGGCATTATTGAAAAAAATTAGTAAGACTTCTAAGTATAAATTCAATTAAATGAATACTATATATATATATATATATATATGTGTGTGTGTTTTTGT
>Ga0123340_1002612_pt1 | contig 16395 bp, 8 predicted proteins | sample SirMexnodulemix_FD_89961 | JGI IMG/M metagenome (GOLD analysis project Ga0123340, IMG submission 89961) | Root nodule microbial communities of legume samples collected from Mexico - Siratro Mexico nodule mix | ecosystem: Host-associated > Plants > Roots > Nodule | place: Mexico: Nepantla... | reverse complement strand
ATATATAATAAGTTTGTAAAATAACAATTTCAATTAATACAAACAATATTTCCATTGATTTCAACACAATAAACTTATTAAACAAAATTAACTTCATAACTTTTTTTTTAATTTGAAATTATTTGCTTGGACATTAATTTCTTAATTTATTTAATCTATTTAATTTCTTTCATTTTCTGTTTTATTTAATTTTTATATAAATTGTCATTATTAATAAAAAAATTACTAAAGACAAAATTATAAACAATACTTAATTGTTAAATTTTATTAGTTTTAAATTATTATTTTGTATTTTCAGGTTTTTAAAAGAACTAAGAAAAAGAAAGTTAGACCAGAATTTGGTTCTGAAACCAAACTCTAACCAATTTTTGCCTACTAAAGTAAAAACAACTCCCAAAATTTTGTTTTCTGACTACAAAATTCCAACTAGCTACAATAAATCATGTTATTTCTGTAATTATTTAGTTGGATATGCTCTTTGGGTAACGTTGTAGTTGGGAAAAGATTTGGCATATCTTATTTCACATTCAGAAGAAGCATTATAAATCAAAGCAAGAGGACAATACTGGTGCAGTTGGAACATTGTATCAAAGATCGGAGACCAAAACAAAGAGCCCCAATTGGTTTGAAGAAGAAAGGAACTTTTGGTTTTGAAAAATAGTGAAGAATGAAAGGCTCTGAACTTGCTCATTCTAGAAAATGCAACAAATAGCAAGTTCAGATTTTTCAAAATTATCTTCTAAAAGCACACCTCTGCATCAATATAAGCATTGGAAGAAATGGCTGATTAAGTGGCCAGTTACCTGGGCCTGCCTCCAACTCAATGAAACCTTCCTTCATGATTCTTTCCACAAATTCTTTTCCAAAACGAGTTACAAGGCCTACCTTCAAATCATGACTACCAGAGAGGTTCACAATTGTTTTAACATCATCATATTTTGATGCATAAAGAATGGCCGAATTAGCTCCTGCACCAATATACATAAACCATTCAGAACAATTTCAACATGCATACAAACTTTCTAATTCACATAGTGACAGAATTTCTTGACTTCTTTATATTGATAGAAGATGTTGGCAAGTTTTGCCAAGGGATTAAATAATGTTTCAAGCCCTATCACAAATATGCAGCAACTTGACAAGTATTTATTTCTTTATGGTGACTTTACTTTACAGGCAAGTGATAAAATTTCTCATAAATCCTCTTTAAACATACCAAGATAAGCACTACTCAAGTTTCATTTTAGTACTTAAGCTGACTAGCTCAGTAGATTAAGAAACAGTTTTTTTATTCATATATGAACTATAAACACATGCAGACGTGCTTTAATTTTAAGTCAGTAACAGTCTACAGATAGGCCAAAGTATTATTTATGTAAGAAACTGCTCTATTCTTATCCAATTGCTTCATTCGAGATTTCTGCCCCAGTCAAATCATTGTTGACCAGAAATTATTATATCATTGGTTATTAGAAAAATATTGACACAAATCAATTGCGTCAGTGTATCTGGTAGCTTTCTTTCCACACATCTTGTCATTCGTAGAATTTCATGAATACAACAAACCTTTACTGTGCCCAACAACAGCAATAACTGTCCGGTTTTCTTTGAGAAAATGTTGGGCCACAGCATGTATATCATCAGCTTCCCTCCAGTAACCACCATGCTCAAATGGACCTTCACTTTCCCTGGAAGGAAAACTCAACAGCTAAATCAAAATGAATCAGGTAAACAGAAACACTAGTAGTCAGGATTAGATAGCAGAAGATTAAAATAAACATAGCAGAAATGGAGGAAGGAATAAGTGACTGAATATCTTAAACTGAACACCACGATTATAGTATAATATGGGTTAAATATTCAAGTGTGAGTCAAAGTCCTACATTGAGTAAGAATGAGAAAGTTGAGCAACGTATAAGAAAGAAGACCCGCAAACCTAACACCTTTAAGGTTTTGGGTTGAAGATGGTGTCATTCTCTTATATGGGTTGGCTCTTGTCTCATTCTTGTGAGATTGGTTTGCCTCTCGGAGGGGAGTGTATCAATGTGGTTGAGGAAGGACTCATACTTGAAGGAATGAGAAAGTTGTGCAACATATAAGAAAGAAGATCCATAAGAAAGTTGTGCAACATATAAGAAAGAAGATCTGCAAACTTTAAAGTTTTGGGTTAAAAGTGGTGTCATTCTCTCAGCCGTTGGTTTACGACTTACAAGGCCTTAAGGTTTTGGGTTGGAGGTGATTTTATTCTCTGAGCCGTTGGTTTACGGATTACAAGACTTACAAAGTGTCCCGTAAGTGTCCCGTATAAGTGTGTGAAGTGAGAGATAATGAGTAATGTAATCGAGTAAGGTTTGAGAATGCTTCCGCTCGAGGAGAATGCTCTAGGTTTTGATATGTAAAACAAGAAATTTACCCATTTCCAGTGAAGTCAAACCGGAAAGAACTGATTCCTGCATTCTCTAGAGCCGCTGCAAGATTTGTCATGTTAAAGTTTTCCTGGAGATGGGAAAAATAATTAAACAATTGAGAGTAAATGAATCAAGGCATTTATATGTACATGCATGGGTTATGGAATCAGATAATTTCTAATAACATTTGCATCATAATAAAAAAATTGTGGGTTTATAATTTACGAAACAGGAAAAGTAACCTTCGAAGCTCCAGCCCCATGGCATAGGAAAACAATCTCTTTGGTTCCAGCTTCATGTAAGATGCCTGCTAGTTTATAGCCACACTGGTTTTCTATTATGACTTTCTGCTGCAGAAATGCTGAGAAAATAATTCAACAGTTGTAAGTCAATTTCTCTGACATTGATTGAATATTCAATATGCTGCTGTTTATAACCATTGTAATTAATTTCCAATGCCACACAAGGATTATTGGCAGCTCATTCTCTAACACAATCTTTCCGACATATTCTCTACTAAAAGTTGAAATTTATTAAAAGTTATCAAATTATTAATGGTAGCCAACAATAAAAAATGTGTTCAAAATTTTGTAATTTCCAATAAATTTTGTCTAACAAAAAAGAGCATGTTAAAAAATATTAGTTTGGTATGCCAAAAGTACTAATCATTTGAGTCCAGATCAGTAGTTTATAAAACTTCTCTTGAAAAGCCGAGTGTTTGTGAATATTTGCATTCCATTGTCGTTATTTCTTTTGGCATGTGAAGGCTATTTGGTTTAAAATTAGCTCAAATCCTGGAATGCTACAGTGAGGTGAAAAAGAAAGAAGACCCTTTACTGTGAACATAAATAAATTTTGTTTATATGGTATACAATATGATAAAAATTAAGACAATCTTCAATAAACTGGAGACTGAACATGCAAGTAAGAAAAATCCAACTAGGAATTAGAAGGTTGGCTGTGAGAAAGACTTGGCAAGAATGCAATTGATAAGAAATAGGATCAGGTGCTTAGCAATTTGGGTAAGATGGTATGATGCTTCCACCATCTCACAGGTAATTTGCTTGAATGCACTGTGTTTTCTTCGTAAATTATGAAGAAAAAAAAAAGTGTTCGAAAAGTTAAGAACACCCACAAACACTGGACATCAAGCTCTTATCAAATCAAATTCAAAACAAATAACTTACATGGGTTTTGTGCCATCTTCAACTGGGAATGCAAAATTGCTTGCAGAATTTCCAACTCACAAGTTCGGAGACTGCTTAAAAAATGAAGTGTCCATCCGACACTGATACCAGTGTGATATTCCCTTTAAATAATTTTTTAATATATAAATTTTGATTTTCAATTTATATAATTTATTATTATATAATATATAAATCCGTTGTCTCGTGTCTTATCATTATCCTTACTCCATGTGTTTACCCTGCCACAAAGGTGGCATTATTGTCTGATGTGATTGTCCTAATTCATCTAAGAGGACAAATTGTCAAATATTACTCCCTCCTGTGTTAACTTTTGTGAAATTTATAATGTTAATTATTATCATATAAAAATGAATTAATATTCCCTCTTATGCAGAGATATTAAACTCATAACACCAAAACTAATGATTTTTAATCAATTTGGCATATAAACAGGATCAGTTACATATAACATTACCAGATTATTTATAACAGGGTTCATGTATTTCACTTAACTATTATAGTTCAATCAGCCACTCCTTTGAACATTAATTACTGATCCCATTTGTATAACATTAATTTCAACAAATAAAAGTGAATGTTTGAAAAAAATTGTTCCTAGTATTTCTCACTAATACACACAGATAACATAATAAAAAATCAAATAGAATTTTTTTGCATTGCATGACGGGCTAGTTTGTTTAAATTTAAAATAATTTTTTTCTGAAACGAGTATTTTCTTTAAATAATTACTTATTTAAAAATATATAAGAATTGCTTATTAAAAAACTAGAAAACTGTTTACTAATAAGACAACTAGATAAATAAACGCAAGTTTATTTATTTTATTTACAAAATAAACACAAGCAAACTCACTCAAAGATTGTACATAATTAATTTTAAAAGCAATTAGTTATCGAATCAAAGATTGTACATAATTAATTTTAAAAGCAATTAGTTATCGAAGTAGACAATTTGACACTACAAGAAAAATTTGTTTCCAACCCATGTTTTTTTGTTCTCCTTAAATTAGTTATGGAAATTAATGTTTATAAAAATTAAAAAGTAGCTTTAAAAACAAGGCTAAGACAACTTTTAAAAAAGGTTTAATATGTTAAACTAATTTAATTTAATCCCTTCCAAGTCCAACGTACGATGTTGAATAGTCGATCAAATTATCACAGTAATTTAATCAACTTGGTAATATCATCAACTTGGTAATATCATCACAAATTATGAGACACTTTAAATATCAAAGTCGAACTTTTTAAAATTACGGACCAAACTTAAACTAAAAATTCAGATTAGTGGCAACTTTAGCCACAAAAATATAATGAACTTATTATTACTATGTCCCCAAACCCTTCAAGTGTGGGACTAATCCCCACTAAGGCTACAATATGCTACCATGACATAACTGTTTGCTTATTGCATTGTCATAATTTATAATGTCAAAATGACTTTGTACATCTGATCAGAGACAAATAACGGTGGCAGATATGTCTGTCCCCATTATTTTCACCATGATGCAAAGCAAAAACTAGAAGAACACATGTTGTAGAACATCATAGACAGGTTCATCCATGACAGAAATGTTGTCACCTTAAGCAATTTCAGTTGGCTCAAAACTGCAAGTTCTACCACAATTGCACATCATTAGAAAAATGGATGTCAAACAAATTAAAGTTCAGATAGATGGCACTGGCAAAGATAGATACCTAGTTAGATGTACCCCTATCCTGGACTAAGGTTTCCTTTATGTAGTTCACAACAACAGAGGCCAATTCATCTTGATGATTAGTGTATGAATGATCAGCTCCCTCTATGACATGTAGCTTATGGTTTGGTACAATCTTGGCAAACTCAGATGCATCTTCAACGGGGATAACTGAGTCTGAAGAACCATGAACTGTGAGGACCCTGTCATCCATTATGTGATTTGAGATTAGCAATTATATGGATGCATGTCATGATTTTCTAGCTTTATACAGATTATTGTTCACAAGACCACCCAACTACCTTCATCATCATCTCTCACCAGTATAAACTCCCTTTGCTCAAAATAACTACTCTATGCACTTTTAAATAAGATTCCTAAATTAAATACTAAAGTATTCATAAATTTGTATACTGCAATGGTTTCCCCTAATTGACCAGGGAGTAAATCAAAACTGAAATTAAGCAATTCTATTCAAGATATCAAGAGTAGATATTAAATCTTGTAAATTTCCTCCCCTGATTTCATAATTTTCAGCAGTTGTGAAATAATTAGGGACACTTCTCGCAAAATCAAAGTTTAGAGAAGGGAAAACAAGGGACATTTCATGAAATTAATGTGTTAAAACAGCATAATGGAGTCAAGTTATACAGACAAAAACAATAAACACAAAGAATCAAAGATCACATGATTCGGTTAATCTTAAAATGAGTCTAGATCTTTTTACATTCTTCCCAACAATTGTGAAGTAGAAAAACTACTTAGTAAAAGACATGAACGTACGACTAAGATTTGACAATTTCGTATAAAAATAACTTTGTCCACTAGATACGCCCCTTATATAACCCTTACACAAGATAAGAACTCTTGGTTACTGTGATAAATAAAAACATATAATTACAACAATAGGCTAAAAAAAACGGTTCAAATAGTGTATTCTACAAATTCTACATGATTTTCAAGTAAAAAGGGGAAATAATCACATTCTTTAAAAATTTAACATTCATTTTAACCTTTTTCTTTTACAACTCTGTGAACTCCATACACAGTCTTCATAAACAAAAAGATGAAAAGGGTGAAGCCAAAGAGATCAGACAAAAATTGTCCTCACCTGCATTCTTTATCAATCTGAAGGCATGCTTCATGCATGTTTGTATCTAAGCGATCCATCAAACTTTCCAAAGTCACACGGTAATAAAAACTTCCTGCAATGGGAGATGTCCTCAAATGGTGGTATAACAATGTAAAAAAGTGTGTGCCTATGTTAGACAAATAGAAACAGAGAATGTCATTGGATGTGCCCAATTTCCTATGATGGCAGCCAACAAATTTTCAAGTATAATTATTGCCTAAATTTTTCATTTAGGGTCTTTTATAAGACATTTAAGAGAATGAACTGTGGCAAAATAAAAGTATATTGCAGCAAGAACTATGTGCTAAAAAGACAGAATACTCCCCAATTCCAATTTTGGTATAAAATGTACAGCAAAAGCAAAAAGCCGTGGATTTGGACTTACTGGTTTTAGCAAATACGCTTAATAAATTCAAAGTAGGGAAACAAGTAATTAATGGACACTGAATTTGTTCAAACTATCTATTACAACGTGTAAGAGAGATGTAAATTTTGTGTGATTAAATGAAAGGTTACCTGACCGCATCACATCAATGAAACCATCCTTCCTAAGTCTTTCCAAATAATCTTTTCCAAGGCGTTCTTCAATTCCGGCCTTCAGATCATAGCGTCCAGAGAGGTTGACAACTGTTTTGATGTCGTGATACTTAGAAGCATAAAGAAGCACCACGCTACCTCCTGCATCAGGATACAAGTAATACAATTTCACATAAACCCTCTTTATAATTATTGAGTTTTATCATTAAAACTGTTGATGAGATAAAACTTACTACAGTTTCATTTTAGTACTTCCACTGGCTAACTCAGTAGATTAAGAATAAAAGTTTTGTATTCAGAGTATGGACTAAACACATGATTGAAATTTTAGAGTTTGATGCATGTAAATAACAAACCTTTACTGTGTCCAATAACTGCAGTAACTATACGGTTTGCTCTATGAAAGTGTTGAATGACATCATGTAGATCATCAACTTCCCTCCGATAGTGACCAAACTCAAATGAACCTTCACTTTCCCTGGAAGGAAAACTCAACAGCTAAATAAAAAATGAAACGGCTAAACAATACCAGTGATCAGGATTATGTAGAAGAAGTTTCATAGAACATGGTGGAGAAGCTAGTGGTGATTCATTACGAAATGGTTTTAACTTTTCTATTGTCAAAGGAAATAATTACTTTGTTAAAGCTAGAAAAAAAGTAAAAAGCATGTGGCCGCATTCCCTTGTAACGAGGAACTGATGTTTTAATCATGATTTTGCATAGAATACTAAATATATATTATCAATGACCTCTAATGTGTTATTTTTTGGTAAAACATATCAAGATTTAGGGTTTAGGGTTTAGGATATAGGATATGCAGTATTTTCCCTAAAGAGAAAATCATATGATTCACAATTGTTACTAATATATGCCACAACTGCATAAAATAAGTAAAACCTTTGAACATCTTGCATTGCAGAATCTCAGAAGATTTTTAGCTTCGCACTTCTAGAATAGTTCTGAATCTAGTAGCATTGATATTCACAACAAAAAGTGAAATTGGTTGCATATTTTGAATACAAAAACAACTAGGTTCATAATTTTTCCGGCAATACAAGATATCTACCCATTTCCAGTGAAGTCAAAGCGAAAAGAACTGACTCCTGCATTCTCTAGAGCAGCAGCAAGATTTATCATAATATCATCTTCCTGGAGATAGAAAAATTTAATTAAACAATGAAAAGAGTTGAATCAAGATATTTAATGTGTATGGATAATGGAATGAGATGTCATATTAATTTTTAATAGCATTTACATAATAATAAAAAAAAAGTGAGCTCATGATTTATAAAAGGGAAAATTAACCTTAGTGGATCGAAGACCATGGCATAGGATGACAATCTCTTCAGTTCCAGATTCATGAAGAATGCCTACTAGTTTATTGTCATTCTTTTTAGTTATTATGACTTTCTGCTGCCGAGCTGAAAAAAGTAACTCAAAAGTGGGAAGTCAATTTCCTTGTAATTGATTGAATACTCAACACGCAACTTAGATTAACCATTGTCAATCTTTATTTCAAATACTAAGTATCACCATACCATACACCTGAAATATGAGAAAAAGATTGATGTTTTTCACAATTCTGTAATAGAGGCTGATTCCAAATATTCTAAGTGACTAATTAATCTCGATCTAGTATTTACATTTCTAACTTAATTACAGGAAATAAATAGAAACTAATTACAAGAAAACTAATCTGTACAAATAAAAACACAAACAGAGAAATTAAAAGGCTAAAGTTAAGAGACATTTTGAAGAGGAAGACAACCCAAAAAACTTTGAACATAAAACTATGCAATGCAAACAAACGCATGATCTCAGTGCCACACAAATATACAGAACCTTTAAACAACTTAAAAGCACTCTGCCAACATTTATTTCAAGATGGTGCTAATAAGTCAAATTTCTGCTAACCCAAAAACCATTTCTGGATTGTTTTAACAATGGATTAAATCAGTAGCTTCAAAATAAGCCACATGGACGCTGTTTCGAGTACTTAAAGGTGAAGCCTTTGCTACCTAATGATTGTGGGCAGAGTCACTCAAGTCATCGATTCTCATATGAAGTGTCAAACACCAGAAAATTAACTCACAAGGTTTTTGGGAAGATTGGGCCATCTTCAAGCTCAGGGCTTTTCTTGAAATGCGAATCGGCTTGCGAGAAATACCAGAAAAGATTAGTTGTGAAAGCTTCCTGAACTCAAAACACTGAGGAGACAAATTTACGACCGGACCCGTGAACAAATCCATTTAAAATAATGAGTGAAAAAAATATTATATTATGATGGAATTTACGAATAAACGTTGTACGAATTCGACGAAAACTGTGTTGCAAAGCCAACACGTGATTTCCCTGAAATGATTTTATTTTATAATTTTAATTTAATATTTATCCAATAAAATAAATGCATACTTTCGTCCAACGGAGTTTTCGTTTGTTTTTATGCATAAAAAATAATAATAATAACAGTTAACCACCATGTCAAATGTTTTTGGTAAAAATCTCATTAACTAGTAAAATAATTAATACTATATGCAAGTGGGAAGTAAGTTTCTATCTTGGGTCATCTTTTGAATTGAATTAAACCAAAACTCAAATTTTAAGATATTATTTGAATCAGTATTGTTATTGAATCAATTATGCCAGTATAAAACATTCAGAAATATTTAATCTTACATACCTCATGCAAAATGTGCAATTTTTAATGAGAATATATTAAAAATTACACATTTACTAATAACCAAAATAATGTATATAAAAAAAGAGCAACTCTCACATCATGTTAAATTAAGTTCAAAACTCAAATTCTAATGTATCAAAAACCCATTCTACCAGCTGTTATTAAATCAATTAAGGCGTATTTCAACCATACGCAGATATTCAATCCTCGATAGGGGAAAGATATTGAAAAACACACTTTGCCTAATGTTATAAAACAATTTATACGAAGGATTTCATATCATGAGCTGATTTTGGGATTAAATTAAGTCCAAATCCAAATTATAGGAAGTTAGATAGGAGGAAAAAGGATGCAGATCACAACCTCACACCAAATAATTTAGCAAGTAACTTCAGAAAAACTTTCATTACTTTTTTTTGAAAAAAAAAATAGCATAACAAGGAAGTTCCAAGCATGAGTTTTTCCTTTTTTTTCCCATCCGGTAATAACATGAGATGTCCCACACCCTTTAAATGTGAGCCCAACCCCTCTTCGGCTTTTTACCTGGCCACTGGGAGACACCATCAGAACTTTTTGCATCGTCATAATTGATAATGTCAAAATAACCCAATACATCTGATCATGTAGATGACAAGGCAGATATTGCTCTTGCCATTATTTTCACCCTGATGCAAGTTCACTAATTTCATAACCAAAAGCTAGAAGGGCTAAAATATATGGTAGAACATCATAGGCAGGTTCATCCATGTGAAAAAAATATGTCATCAGTTGTGACTTCAACTGGCTTGAAACTGCAAGATCTACCACAATATCATTAGATGTCCCGCAAAAAAAAAAAAAAAATGGTAAGTTCAAATGCTGCTAGCAAAGACAAATACCTAGTTAGCGGTACCCCTATCCTGGTGCAAGGTTTCCTTTATGAAGTTCACAACAACAGAGGCTAATTCATCTTGATGAGCAGTGAATGAATGATCAGCTCCTTCTATTATATGTAGCTTGTGGTTTGGTATAATCTTGGCAAATTTAGATGCATCTTCAACTGGGACAACTTTGTCTGAAGAACCATGAACAGTTAGGACCCTGTAATACATTATATGAGTTGAGATTGGCACTTCTGCGCATGATGGAAAATTCATAACTTAGTATAAACCCCCTCTACTCCAAATAACTACTCTGCACTTTCGAGTTTTAAATCATATGTTCCTAAATTTAGTATCATCAGAATTTTCTTATGTTTTATTGCTTCCCAATTATATTTTCTTTGTATAAACTCCGTAATTTCTACATACATATTTTACCATCAAAAAGATGCAAAAGGGTCAATCAAAGGGGACCAGACAAAATATTTCCTCACCTGCATTCTTCATCAATCTGAAGACAAGCTTCGAGCATATTTGTATCTAAGCGATCCATCAAACTTTCCAAAGTCACACGGTACTCAACTTTCCCTGCAACAGTAGATGTACCCAATCCCAAATAGTCATTAATTAAAATAACTCAATATTGTGTCTGTGTTAAACAAACTAAAACAGAAAATTCCATGTCATTGGTCAGATTACCTATGATGGCTGTCAGGCTGCCAATCAATCTTCAATAGTCCAAGTATTAAAAACAGTTGTTGATAATTATTGCCCATATTTTTCATTTTTTTTTTCATTCTGTCTTTCCTTTTCCCTGATTCTTTTTTGGTTTGTTTCATTATCAATTTAAGAGAATGAAATGCAACAAAAAATAAGTATTGCAGCAAGACCTTTGTGCTTATAGGATAGAATAATACAATAAGACCCAGTTTATTTAAGTTAAGAGATATGATTTTAAAAGCTAATGGAGAATGAAGGTGTCTTTCAAACAATGTTTGTAAATATATTCAAAACAATTCATTCTTCGCTTATTCTAAATTTCATATTTCTAAATTCTTAAATAGTTTACCTTCTGACTAAGATTTTGGTTATCATCCATCTTCTCCACAATTAGATTGCATCAATAAGGAAGCACCAATGAGCAAATCGAGATAAATCAATCAAAATCTTTTGATCAAGATAAGTTCTCATTTTCCCTACCAGGTTCTATCCCTTCCTCATTTTCTTGAGTCGATGGAAGTTCATACTCCATCTATTAGAATCAACTAAGGAATAAGATTGTAGTAATAATTTGAACAAGTGAAGATGTTGATTGTATAGGTAGAAACTTTGGAGGTTCTGCCAGATTTATTTGAAAACTTTTCGATTTTTGAAGTTGTTTTTCTTGCAAGGCTAGCTACCTCCATGAAAAGGGAGCTAATAACCTACATCTATTCATTTAATTTGATTTAGATGTGTTTTGATTGGAGTTGGATTTTCTTTAAATTGTAAATATATGGAGTTGTGATTTGATTGGTGTACTATTATGTTGAATTGAATTGGGATTTGGATTAGTCAATTTTAGTTTGAGTTAGCTCATTGGAAGTTTTGGATGCAATATAGGTGTATTTTGATGATTGAATTGTGGGAGGATGGTTAGGATTGCTTAAGTTGGGTTGTTGCATCTATCATGAAATTGCTTATGTGCTGGGTTTTCAGCCTAGCGACAATCAAGCATGGTAATCATTGCATACAGCAAGTATTGTTTTTTTTCTTTTTGGCAACATACACCAAGTATTGTTGCTCAAACACCACATTGGTGAGAAGGTGATGTAGGTTCTTGCACCAGACTTTGTATAGTAGGTGTAAGGAACCCAACGTAGGAAACTAAGGTCGAATTAACATTATTACTTCTGATGGGTCAAATGTTGCTCTCAGGTAAGACATATTTAATACAAGTTTTTAGGAAGACAGACTAACCTAATATCATAAGGAATACAGTTAAGGATTTATACATTCTTAAATTATGAATCAGACAATGATATTATATCATGAGTGGTGTGAATGTTCGAAAAATTAGCTCACCTTGGTGTTGTGTATTGTGCTACTAGTATGATCTTACTTTGTACGGAAACAAATGTTGTTATAGTTAGGGAAAGCATTCCAAGCAGAGCTAGGAGTATGATTTTTTATATTCCTAGAATGCTACGACTTTATATATGTATTTTGAGAGCTTAAAGTTCCAAGATAATGTATAAAGACTTCATGTGTATAGTATTTTGAGTATAAATATCTACACGAATAGTATAGATGTATATATTTTGGAGTGTTACAGATACTAAATCCAAATTATAAGAGTACGGCAAAAGCAAGACAAAACCTAGTTCCAGGCTTGCTCATTTCAGCAAGTACACTTGTACCATAACTTCAAAATGGGAAAACAAGTAATTGATAGTCACTCAAATCGTTCAAACTATCTTTTACTACATGCTCTAAAGTCTAACACTGATATCATTGAAACTAGTGTCCTTAAATGACAAGTTACCTGATCTCTCCACATCAATGAAACCATCCTTCTTAAGTCTTTCTAAGTGATCTTTTCCAAGGCGTTCTTCAATTCCTGCCTTCAGATCATATCGTCCAGATAGGTTGACAACTGTTTTAATGTCATGATACTTAGAAGCATAAAGAAGCACAACGCCACCTCCTGCATCAAGAAACATCAATGACTATTTATAGTCCAATTAGCATGCAATTTCAGAGAAGCAATTTGAGAAGATGTACGAGGCGAAGCTGCACTAATAAGTTAAGTTTCACTAAGTACGAAGGAAAAAAAAAATGACCGTCAATAAAGAGTAGAAGACAAGGAATTTTCATCAATTTTACCTTTTCCTGTAATATATCTAGTTTAAGAACTATATCACCCACAATACCTATAGTTGTATAATCCTATTTCACAAACACTATATTTAAATAAAAGATGCTTCTCAATTTTCTCTGTAGCAGGCTTTTGCCAAGCAGCTCAGAAATTACATTTTAATATATTGCCTTAGCTCATAATAGAAGACTAGCCAGTTATTAAGTACCAAGTAACGGTGAGCTGATACTGGTTCTATGCCAGAAATAACATAATTCTCGTCATGCTCCATCATTCATGGTTTCTATCTTTACAGCCAAGCCAGTAGGAAATTAAATGACAAGAACAATCTCATAACATTATCAATTATTGGGAAATGATTATTAAATCAGCCCTTACATCCTAAAATAATTTAAAATACCTTTACTGTGCCCGACAATGGCACTAACTCCACGGTTTGATTCATGAAAATGTTGAATTACAGCACGTAAATCTTCAGCCTCCCTCCAATAGTAACCATACTGAAAGGAGCCATCACTTTCCCTATAAGGAAAATCCAACACTAAATGAAAGGAAACATAGAATGAAGCAAGACTATGATCAAGACCAGATGACAGAAATTACAGTTCACGTAACACGGTAACTGGAGAGAAACTACCGTCGAGTTTTCAACCTATCATTCCATGTGATGTGGCCAAAGTATCAGGGATATAGTAATTACCCTTACCTATTATTCATCTAAACTAATACATTCCGTTTTTTTACAATTGGAACCCAAGCTTAAAGCGTTCAAATATTGATAAGTTTAACACACATATCCTTCAAACAATCCAAAACTTAACAAGGTCACTTCTTTTTTTAGCACATCAATGCTAATAATGCTAATACAGTAACAAGAACTTGAATCTTTAGGATTATGATTTTGTTTTGTACTACTTTTAAACTTACCCATTTCCAGAGAAGTCAAAGCGGAAAGAACTCAATCTGGCATTTTCCAAAGCAGCAGCAAGATTCACTAAGACATTGGTTTCCTGAACATTAGGAAACTAAAGCGATGAAACTTATCGGGTAAAATGGGTTAACAAGTAAAAGCTTAAAATATGAAAGAAGCTAACTTTCGAAGAGCGAAAACCGTGGCACAAGATTACAATCTCCCTGCTTCCAGATTCATGTAATATGCCCACTAGTTTCTCACCGTGCTTGTTGGGTATTGTCACTCTGTGTTGCTCAACAGCTAAAAGGGTAGTTATCACATTAATTGTATCAGTTTTCTTTCATTGCACTTCATTGAAGATTCAATTTTGCGATGAAAAGTAGAGGAAATATCACCTGGGGTGTGTGCCATGCTCAAGGTGAAGGCCCTTCGCGTTCTGGATTTGTGATTACAAGGGATGGAAAAGCGAACCTGGTAATGGGAAATTTTAGGCGTTGTAGAAAGTGATGAATTGAAGAAAAGTGAAGAAGCATTTTGCAAAAAGGTTTCCATTGGGAGTGACGAATGACATGCAGGGGCATTTTGGATGAACACGATCCATTTACCTATTTCCGGACTCGCTCCTTGTCTGTTCCTCGTCCTCACTCACTCAACCTCGGATTAAGTTCTTGATATAAGCAACCTTTTTAATTTTAAGATATAAATAACTCGGTTAGCTGTCATTAAACATAGTTAAATCTTTATTATTAAATCGTTTTTATGACATACATTAAATCATTTGTATGTTTTTTAATATTTGTATTTTATTTTGTTATTATTTTTTGTCATATAAAAACGTTTAACTTTGAATACGTTTAACTTTGAATTTTAAGTATTTAATCACATGGACCTTAGTTTATTAAGAAACTTTAAAAAGTTATCTAACATTCTATTTTTTATTTTTATATTCGTTTTACTTGAATAATTTTTTTTAATATTTAAATTTTTATTTTTTTTCAATGATTTAATATTTTATATCTACTAAATTCACTCGTATTTCTAATATTTTTTTATTTTCATAAAAATTGTAGCTTTATATGTTAACTAATTAATGATAATATATATAACTTACACTAGTGTTTTAATGTGCAAAGGTTAAACTGTCGTGACAAAATTTATGTTTTTTTTCCTAAATTTAGATACAATAAGCAATTTGACTACATCTTTAAATATAAAAATTATAGATAATTGCATTATATTTGGAACAAGATACAATAACAATCTTATTAAGATTAATATTACTTTTAAATATATTTTTTACACCCAACAGAAATTATAAATGGATAATAGGAAATAATAAAAATAGCTTTTAAAACTTAAGAGATGAAATGGTGATTTTGTGAGTGAGACTTATGTGTATAAAAACTTCAAAATACATGTTGTAATATAAGAATTCATGTTATATTTTGAGAAGTCTAAGAAATTAGTTAATAACTTAAAAAGTTCAAGTTATAGGTTCACTTAAGAAGTTTAAAGAATGTTAAGTAATGCAAAATTCAAATTGTGATTGATCACTTGAAAAGTCTAAATCTTGTAAAATTTACCATGTGGTTGAATAGAAAATTTCATAATTTTCAAATAATTCAGAAGACGGGTCATCAATATAAATCTAAATAATATCTGAATTTTTAAATTAGATAAGAAGATGAAAATAAATACATATACACTTATTTATCTCGATTTTCATATTCTTTTCTACTTCAAATTACTTTATACAACTTAGAATTATATTTGTTTTTAGTTTTTATGGTTTGAAACATCTTTCATTTTCTATTATCTTACCTTAATTATTTAACTCATTCAACATTTAAATAGATTCAAATTCTAACGTACTTTCTTTCCTATTGCAGTTATAATTATATAATTACACGTTCTTTTTGTTTGGTATGTATTATTGCTTTCTCTTTAACTTTAAATTTCTTTTAAAAAATTCTTACTTCATAAAATAATTTTTCATTTTTTAATGTTTAACTCTATTTTCAAAAAAATAATAAATATTGTAGTTTTTATGAAATTTTAATTATATATCATTATTATTTAATGTTATATTCTTTCCGTATATATTTT
>Ga0123340_1002608_pt1 | contig 16403 bp, 13 predicted proteins | sample SirMexnodulemix_FD_89961 | JGI IMG/M metagenome (GOLD analysis project Ga0123340, IMG submission 89961) | Root nodule microbial communities of legume samples collected from Mexico - Siratro Mexico nodule mix | ecosystem: Host-associated > Plants > Roots > Nodule | place: Mexico: Nepantla... | reverse complement strand
CAATACAAGCATTTCAATCATAGAACAATGCTCAAATAAATTATAAAACATAGATCAAACATTCAACATATAGTTAAACATTCTCCAAAAACATACATCAAACATTCAACATATAGTTAAACATTCTCCAAAAACATACATCAAACATTCTCCCAAAACATTCTAATTTGAACAAGCATTCTAATGATATAGATAAACATTCTAACACATATTGTTCTTCCATTTCAAAGAACATAAAAACACACCTCTTGTAGTGCAGTGGTGATGCCAAAACCGAACCCGCAGTGCCCACGCCAAAACCAACAACACAAACGAACCCAAATCGGCCAAACGAACTCTACCAAAACAACAAAGCACAAACAAATGCTCAATACAATAACAATATCAGTAAAAGCAAAAGAAAATGGAAGAGAAAGAATGAGCGCACAGCTTCAAACGAAACGCAGCTCAAACAGACTTGAAATCGAAAATAGAACCGGTCAAATGGAAGCTCTCGAAGTCGCAAACAAGAGGAAGTAAAAATGGAGTAGAATGAGGTGCAAATGGAGGTCGAAAAGTGAACGAGAAGACGCCGGAACAGTGCCAGGGAGAACGCGCGCGTAGCGGAGAAGAAGAAAAGTGAAGAAAAAAGGTGCGTTTGAAATAAAATAGAAGCACCACGTCGGTTCTGGCCTCCCAACCGACGTGGTGCGTGCACTGAAATTAAAAAAAAAAGTTACTGTTAACACATCACGTCGGTTACAAAGCCCAGAACCGACGTGGTGTGTGCCCTAATTTCAGTTAATTTGCCCCAATTTTTTACTGTGTTGATTACGTAGGTTTTTGTTAGGCAACTGACGTAGTGAGTAAAAGTCCCACGTCGGTTGTGAGCTCCAACCGACGTGAGATTTAAGCGCGTATTTAAAAATTCAAAATTTTGTTTTTTCCTTTTTTATAAATACATCAAGGACAGTTGTGTTCATTTATTTAAAAAAATGTCACCGCGTTTTTTACCACGTCGTTTGCTAATTTAACCGTCTTAACGGGGAGACGTTGAAGCCTAATTTTCTACTAGTGTAGTAATTTAGATTCATCATCGTTATCTTAAACTATATATACATTACAATTTATATAAGATATTGTTAATGGTATTCTAGAGATGAAATTAGTATTTTCTTACTTGCTCCACTATATTCATAGATAAAAAAATAATTGCTTTTAGAATGTTATAATATTATAAATATAAAGAATAATGTATGTGAACACCACTAGAATTATAAATATATATATATAGAGAGAGAGAGAGAGTTAAGACTATGATAATTTACCTGAAATGTTGAAAATAGAACAAAAATATTGGGATATTTTGCACAAATCATGTTGGCCAAGCTTCATACGTATGTTTTGTACTATTAAGTCAATGGCAACGTCATTATCCCCTCTACTTGGGATAATAATATCAGCATATTTTTTTGTTGGCAGCACAAAATCTTCAAAACTACGCTTTACAAATCTAGAATACTGAAATATCATTTTTTTTAATTAATTGAAAGAAAACATTTTCAAATAACTTTAAGTTATATGCTTAAAAGAAATAGCTAAAGATTCAACGAAATCAATATTGTATACAAATATTTGATGTACAAAATCACTTAATGATCAAAGGAAACGAAATCAGTATAAATCACTTTTAGTTTTTCTAACTCTCATATATAGCCTTATTTACTTTAGTATGTTTGATTGGTTTACTAAAAGAAGGTGGTCAAGTTAGAGGATATGAGAGGATGGCATGAGAACAGTTGGGTGTGGTAAATGTCTTGATGAAGGAACTGTTTTGAGTGGAAGAAAGCACAACTTGAACAATTCATGAATCAGATTCAGGTCTACAATATTCAAAGAGTAAAAGATGATTGGGTTTGGAATGAAGATAAAGATGGAGAGTACACATTAAAGTCAACATATGCAAGAGAGTTAAACTTGATGAAGAAGGAGTGGAGGACAAGGCTTTTGTTAAATTATGGAACACACTCAGGTATGCTTGAAAAGTGCTTCATAATAAGTTGAGAACTTGTTACAATTTACAAAGAAGAAGACTACATCTAAATGAAACGACATGTGTCATGTGTAGTATATAAGAGATGAATCCGTTAATCACTTATTTTTATCATGTAGGCACTTAGCAATATATGGTTTCTCTGTGATAAATGGGCAGGGATTCAATCAGTACACTAAAACATAGTTAGGAAACATTTTCTAACATTTAAGTTGAATATTTTAAATAAGGGTGTGGAGAATAGTCTGAGTGCGTGCCTATCATATTGAATGTTTGGATTCATAGGAATAATATAGTGTTTAGGAACAAGGTACCAAACGTATTGAAATTTTTTTCTGCAAGCCAAAACTTGGGCATGGATAACATGCACATTAAAAGAAAACAATCCTCATATTCCAATTAGTGCCTTAATCCAACTATGTGTTTAATATCTATAAGCTAAAAATTAGTAAGAGGGTTGAGGTCTTAATGTGCATTTAAATTCTTACAAAATGTTTCAATTCCTGGTACAGGCAAGTGCTTTTAATGTTAGATAGGTCAGTGGGTGTTATGACAAATAGGGGGCAGGAAAATAAAGAAGTAGGATGAGCAGTGGTGAGATTTTGTGGCTCTGAAGGAGTGTGATAGTATGAAGATACTGTCTTGGATGTAATGGTATAACCATGTCTGACATAGATGGATATTTTGATTCAATGAGAACAGGCACAGTGAAATTTTGGCAGCTACCATGTTAGACGGAGGTATGCTCACAGTGTTAAGCTGTTAATGAATATAGACAAATAACACATTAAATATGTGAAAAGATTGTTCACTAATGACTTTATAGGCCTTTACATAATTCTTAAAACAAAATAACAATAAAAACAAAAGCAAAAAACTGCATGACAGCAATCTAGACATAAATTAAGCAACTAACTAGATCAATCAGTCCTATAAAATAAAATTGTTTATTGACACGTTAAAATAACTAACAATCTCTTCATTCAGCTTTAGCTTATTCATTAACTGCAAGTACTCCAATCATATGTCTAAGTTTTTCAAATTGATCCGTCTTTAAAGCTTTTGTTAAATTTGTCAAAATGTTAGTCACTTGCTCATTTGTATTGCAATACTTCAGTGCGATAGTTTAATCATTAACCAAATCTCTGAGAAAGTGGAACCTTATTGTAATATGCTTACTCCTGCCATGAAAAAACTGGATTCTTGGACTATTGTATGGTAGAACTATTGTCGCAGAAAATCTCGGTAGCTTCTTTTGCTTCTACTCCAAGATGCTCTATAATTCGTTTGAGCCAAATACATTGACATGCACAATATGTTGCAGCAATATATTCAGCCTCAGTGGTAGATAAGCTTGCCACAAGCTATTTTTCTGAAGCCCAAGATACAGGTGCAGTTCCAATCATGAACACTGATCCAGTAGTGCTTCTCCTATCATTTGAATCCCCTGTGTAGTTGTTGTCACTATAGGCTGTGAAGCTCATCTTCCTTCCCTTTTGATAAAAGAGACTATGTTCACTAGTGCCTTGTAGATACTTGAAAGTTGTTTTGTTGCTGCCTAGTGGGACTTCTTGGGATTGGCCATGTATCTACTAATTAAACTGACTCCAAACATCAAATCTGGTCGTGTGATTGTCAAGTACATGAGACTGCCAATAGCTTGTTTAAACTTTGTAGTATCTACTGGAATTCCTGCATCATCCTTAGATAAAATGGTTCCTGGTACCATGGGATTTCGTACTGGGTTACTGTTCAACATATTAAAACGTACTAGAATCTCACGCACATATCTCCTTTGACAGATGAAAATGTCTGCTTCATTCTGTATTAATTCTATTCCTAGTATATGTCCTATTTTGCCCAGATATGTCATATCAAACTCCAACTGCATTGAGTGTTTAAACTCTTCGCATATAACTCTGCCATTTCCAGTAAAGATTAGATCATCCACATACAAGCTTACTATTAAAATATTGCGTCTAACCTATTTTGTGAACAAAGTGTGTTCAATAGAGCAATGTGCAAACATTTCTTTGGCAAAATATGCTTCAATTTAACTATAACAGGCTCGTGGGGCCTGTTTGAGCCCATATAGAGCCTTCCTTAGCTTGTATACTTGTCCTTCTTTGCCTTTCTTGATAAAACCAACAAGTTAGTGAACATAAATTTTTTCTTGAATTTCACCATGTAGGAAAGCACTCTTGACATGAAGCTCAAACACTTCCCAGACATTATGAGCAACCATGATTAACAATACTCTCACTATAACAACACTTTCTATCTTTCTTCTTCCTATTCTTGCTTCTTCTTGTTCTTTCCTGTTCATGCTTCTTCTTCTTGGTTGTTCGTTATTGTTTCTTTGTTTTTGTTCTTTTTCGTTCTTGCTTCTTCTTACTTCTTCATTTTTCTTGCTTCTTCTTTCTTACTTCTTGTTTTTGCATCTTCGTTCTTGCTTCATCGTTCTTGTTTCTTCTTTATTGCGTCATCTTTCTTTCTTCTTTCTTTCTTTTTCTTTATTGCCTCTTTTTTCTTGCTTTCTCTTCCCTGTTTCCCTCGTTCTCGCTTTTTCTTTCCTGCTTCGTCTTTCCTGCTTTTTCTTTCCTACTTATTAGTAGGAAAGAAAAAGCAAGAAAGATGCAGTAGGAAAGAAGAACCGAGAACGAGCGAAACAAAAAAGAGGAAGCAAGAAAGAAAAGGCAAGAAAAAAGAAGCAAGAAAGGCGACACAAGAAAGAAGATGCAAGAAAAAAGAAACAAGAACAATGAAGCAAGAACGAAGATGCAAGAACAAGAAGAAGTAAGAACGAAGTGATGGAGGAGCTCCTAGTGCCTTAGCTTCTTGTGCAAGCTTCAATGGAAGTTGAGTATGATGAAACCTTGAAGCACCGAATAGAAGAAGTGGATGAAACTTCTCATGATGCGGAAGCCATGGAAATGCAAGGAAGGAAGCGTGCAAGGAGGTTAATGGTGAAGTAGATGGTGAAAGCCTTGACGAAGGTTAGGCCAACCTTCGAGGGAGAGAACTCCTAGCTTCTAAGAGAAGAAACTCAATGTGAAACTTGAGGTAATGTGCTGAAAATTTGGCAACATTCTATTACTCAAATCAAGTCTACATTAGAGGTTCCTAAACCTCTTATTTATAGAAAAAAGGATGAGCTACTTAGCTTCCCATGCAAGCTATCTAGGTAGGGTATGGAAGAAGCTAGTTCTAGAAACCCTAGCTTATAAGACAAGCTTCTAACCCTAGCTTCTATGACAAGCTTCCCAAACCTAGCTTGCACTCCAAGACTCTCACAAGGTGGTGACAAGTGGCACAAGGAGAGAGCTCCTTATGCTACTTGGACTCCTTGATCAAGCCCAACATTTTATGGACCTCAAGGCCCAAACTTACACTACATGGCCCAAATTTATTCTACTTGGCCCAAATACAAGGCCCAAATTATTCTAAACTATTTTAAACAATTTATACAAATTAGAGGACTTCTCCTTAATACTCTATTTTCTCCAAAGGGATTTCTTCATGTTTGTATGTGGGCCCAAACAGCTGATTAAAAGCCTAAATAAGATGAGATGAGCCCAATCTTCTGGAAAGCTCTTAATTCTCACTCTGGCTCTTTGTCCTCTTTATTCTTTGATTAATGTCACGGGGGCGTACTCCATCAAGAAGAAACAAGAAAAACAAATAAAAAATGAAAAAGCAAAAATAAGAAGAAACAAGAAAGAAGAAGCAAGAACGAAGAAGAACAAAAATGAAGAAACAATAATGAAGAACCAAGAAAGAAGATGAAAGAACTAGAAGAAGCAAGATAGAAGAAGTAAGAAAGACGAAACAAGAAAGAAGAAGCAAGAACAAGAAAAAGTAAAGAATGAAAAAGTAAGAACGAAGACAGAAAACAGAGAGACACAAGAATGAAGAAGCAACAAAGAAGAAAAAAGAAAAAAGAAGCAAAGAATGAAGAAGCAAGAAAGAAGCAAGAACAAGAACAAGAACGAAGAAGAACAAAAATGAAAAAACAATATCGAAGAACCAAGAAAGAAGAAGAAGCATGAACAATAAAAACAAAAAGAAGCAAGAAGAGGAAAGAACAAGAAGAAGCAAGATAGAAAAAACAAGAAAGAAGAAGTAAGAAAGATGACAAAAGAAAGAAGAAGCAAGAACAAGAAGAAGTAAAGAATGAAAAAGTAAGAACAAAGACGGAAGAACAGAGAGACGCAAAAATGAAGCAAGAAAGGAGAAGAAAGAAAGAAGAAGCAAGAACAAGACGAACACGAACAAGAATAATCAAGAAAGAAGAAGCAGGAAAGAAGAAACAAGAATAAGAAAGAACAACACAAAGCAAGGACAAGAAGAATCAAGAAAGAAGCAAGAACAAGAAGGAACAACAAAAAGAAGAAGGAAGAACAATAAGTCAAAACAAGAAGAAGAAGAAGAAGAACATGAAGAAGAAAGAAAGAAGAAGCAAGAACGAAGAAAAAAGAATGAAAAAACAAGAAAGAAGAAATAAGAACGAAGACGTAAGAACAAAAGCACAAGAACGAATAAGCAAGAAAGAAGAAGTAAGGACGTAAAAGCAAGAAAGAAGAAGTAAGAAAAATAAGAAGCCAGAAAAAGGAGAAGCAAGCAAGTAGAACTGAGAAAAACAAGCAATAAAATAGAAGCAAGAAAGAAGAAACAATAAAGAAAAGGCAAGAAATAAGAAGCGAAAAAAAAGAAGCAAACCTTAACTGCTGGTTTCTTTTAATTGTACTTTCCACTTTCATTGCGTTACACAAAGCTACACCCGTATTTTTTTACCATTGAACTTATTCTCCCGTAAGTTAAATCTTTTAGGGCTATATCTGGATATTCTATTTGTAGATTTTCTTTTACCTTTTCAGCAAAGATTAATGGGAATCCTGCCACAAACCTTTCTTTCCAATAAGGCTCGCGACCATCTTCCCTAGTTAAGGACCATCGACATAAACTTATCGACATACCATATAAAGTCTCCTAATATAGGGCATTTTAAATTATGTAGTAATTAACATGGATGTTCTCTCATCGAAAATTTTTGGATCTCTAATAAAATTATGAATAATGGCGATAACTAAGGGTATTTGAATGTTTTCTTCGGTTTTTACACATGTTGTTATATACATTCTATTTTCCGAACTTAAATAATTATCCCACCATCCTTTTAAGATGCCTGTAAACCTGACAACTATAAATTTTATCGTTTGTTCTTCTGAATGTTTTACTCTGTAAATCGAAGCAGCCATTATTATTTTATGGATTTTTTCTTAGAATCTGATGATCGGTCATACCATCAATGTTCCATTCAGTTGTCCCGTTGCCATCAAAGGTAGAGGGGTGTTCTAATTCCCATTCTTCGAACTAAATATCTAGAAGTGTCCGTCTATCGTAAAATTTTCTAGTTTTAGCAAAGGTTTGAGGTGGCCTATTCCTATTAATTTTATTTATTTTTTCTTCATCTCCTCTTAGTGTATTTATTTTTTATATTTTTAATTCATCTAATTTTTTATTAATTTCTTCTCACGCAGAGTTTGTATCTCTACCTATTTTTAACTTTTTTAATTCCTCTTTAGAAAATTTAAATGGTTTTATTAGTGATTTTCCTAATCTTTTGTTTTGTTCTTGTTTTGCTAGTTTTGGTTTAGACTCAGGTTCATTTATAATCATTTGATGTAATAATTGATTTATATAATTTAATTGGGAATGAATATTTTGAATGTCTTTTATATTTATTTCTCTTTTTTCACTTATCATTTTAAAAGGTGAAGCAACTACTTCTTTGTTTTCTATATTCGGGAATTTTATTCCTTCTAAAGGTGGAGTTACACTAGTTATTTCTCCTTTAGTTGTTTTCCATAATTTTTCTCCTAATTTTATCATTTTTAGAGATTTTAGATAAACGTATTCAAACCAATCGAAAAATAATATATCCTTTTCAAGAGTTTTCATGTATTTATAATATTCATCTCCTATAGCTGACCGTTCTTCTTTATTCAAATTTTTTATAAAACTAAATTTTCTTTTCTTCGTTCTCTCTACTTGCAAAGTTTTCTTGAAGAAATTTTTTATTTATTTCATACGTTTTAATCATATTTAACTGACTTAGATCAGACTGGGTTGGTGAGTCCTGTAATCAAGCTGAAGTAAAATTAGTTTCTTCAAGTTCGAATTCAGGGGTAGGGATGGTATGATTAGGACGCAGCCCTGCATAACCAACCCTCTGGGAATAGAAAAACTTCACCTTTTTATAGAGGGTCTGGCTGAGCTAAATTCGGATTTTGCCATCGATCGAATTGACTAATTCAATATGTTTTTGGTTGAATGGACTATTTGGGTCAAAATTTAAAAATAATAAAAATAAAACAGATAATATATGTATATGTATTAAGGTATATTTCCAAATTTATATAGATATCTATGTTTTTCATTTTTCGGTTGTTCTGTACATTAGCAAAAACTGTTATTAGCTTGCTTTAATGTTGGGTTCTTGTAAGCGAAAAATCAGGAAAAATTTGACATTAAGAATGTCATGAATAGCACTAATGTGATTATGACTTTTAAAAACTAAAAAAAGTATTTTAAATTCATTGTTGATAAAGATGTGTTATAAGTTATGTTGTTCCATGATAATTAGACTCGTTATTGTTCAAAAGGGACAATAACAATAGTTTTATCTCTAATAATAGTAATTATAAATAAAAATAATAAGTATCAAGAATAGAAAATTGTCATATTAGTGTTATCTTTTTTTAATTAACTGAGAAGTGTTAGGTTATATATTAAGATATTTCAATTTTATACGATTTTATAGAACTTACTTCCATGACCTTATACAACTCTGAATACAATTCGCCAGTGATACAAAAGAAGTTTATCAATTTCACTAATTAATTCAAAATGTTACATTGCTATAGAGATTGTGTTTATGTTTTAATATCTATGAGCAAGTTATATTTTCTTAGTTTTATTCATAGTTTTTGATGTTCATGCATATATCAATCAAGTGATAGATATATTATATATTATGAAATTGAAAGGTTCTCGGATTTGGTTGTTGTGCTAATCATCAGTGGCAAAGTAACGATCAGCAAACTCCCCTAAGCCAGGGATCACATGAGAATTCTCATTCAGTGATACATCAATCTCTGATGTCACAAGTTTTAGCTGTGGAAATCTCTCACAGACTGTATTTATTCCTTGTGGTGCCTGCATCATGCAATTTTGTTAATAACTTCAAGGAAAATGCATGAACAAAAAGGTAAAGACAAGGAAGCAACAAATCAAAGTGACTTACTGCTACTAAGTTTAGAAATATGATATTAGATTCTGGTACACCTTTCTTGAGAAGTAGAGATATAGCTTTGACAGCAGAGTTTCCTGATAGTTATGAATATTAGACACACCAAGAAAATTGAAGTAGGCAACACTACACAACACAACTCAGGATACAGATACACTACATATTAAGGTTTGAATTTTGGGTTTAAACAATTTTATTTGCAGGTCTTGTGAACTTCTTTTATAATTTGATAATTTGATAAAAAAATTATATATACATATATATATATGAATGACATTTTTAATGGTTCAATAACTGTATTGCCTGTTTATAGTTTTTATGTTTGAAGGTGTGTGAATCATATATTTTTTTTTTTTTATAATAAGAAGCACATTTGTTATAAAATCTTGAACGTGAAGGATTAACGATGACCACTCAATAAAATTGATTAACATTAATTAAGTAGTCAAATAATATATTTAATAATAATAATCAAATAACTAATTAATTATCTTATCGATTATTTTAAACATACATACACAATTAATCTATTATTTGATTACTTCAATCCTATCCATTTAATCGATTAGGTTATTTATGTTGTATTTTTAAAAATAAACGAAAAAAAATAATTACACTTAAATATAATCTATTAAGTCTTCTTAAATTTTATTCCTATAAATTATTTTCATTCCTAACTAAAACATAACAATTAATTTCTACATTACTCATTACATTCTTTTAATGAATACTCCAAAAAGTTATAAAGAAAACCACCATTATCTATAATATTGTCTCAATTCATACAACAATCTCATTAGTTTATATACATAATCCTTTTTATCCTTCACCTCAAAGCCTTTAAGTTGACAAAATAAAAATTTCTCCTCCAAAATGTTATTTTAATATTCAACTATTCAAACTCCATATCTTCACTACGATAAGAGTAAGAAAGGCCTTCATGGAAAAATGTTATTTTAATATTCAACTATTCAAACTCCATATCTTCACTGCCATAAGAGTAAGTAAGGCCTTGATGGATATATGCTTTGTTACCAAAGATAATATTTTATTATAATCAACACACTCTTTTTTATTATAGCTCGTAGCTATGAAACGAACTTTAAATATGACAAAATTTAATCTAGATGTAACATTAAAAGGTTTATTGTCAGTAATTTTTCTTAATTTAGATGCTTCAACAAGTATATTACTATCAAATGTTGTTCTGATAGTAGTACACTAAATGCACTAATGCCATTAGATGCTAATGTAGTTGCTTCACTAGATGCACTAATGCCATGCCTAGTAGCAGGTACTGCATTCATCATATGACTTTAAGCACTCTTGAGGTCTTCTACATGAAGATTCACATGCAATCAATTATCCTCTACCTCGAGGTTATCTTACTAATTCCCAATTCTCATGTTTTTGCAACAACTATATCTCTTTATGCATGGCCGATTCCAGTTGTCGTCCTTAGCACAAGCAACTAGCTCATGAAATAGCTCATGAAATGTAGTTGGTTTAGATAATTGAACCTCCTTTATCACAACTATATTGCATAGGCAAGGGTACCATCAAATCGATATCTCTTAGGATAACATCTTTGTCTTTGATATCTTTAAATAAATATTTTATTATCGAATCCATTTTGCATTGTCATCATACACTAAGGTGACTCATCTTTAAACACTACTAGTCTATCACATGATTCCTTCAAAGATAACTCCACCTCTTCTTGCACTCCCTCTAAACTATAACCATATCTACCAATACCTCTTTGGATTTACTCTTCATCACATAGAGTACATAAAAAACAACATCTTTATTGATAACCACCCTTTCCTAATAAGTTACTAAGCTCTAAAACCCTTCATTCCAACTCCATAGCTAACAATCACTCCTTTCCTGAACTTGGGCTCAAGCTTACCATCAACTATATTATATAATAAGAAGGTCATCCAAAGACACTCAACATTGAGTAATCCACCAACTTTCCAGACCATACCTCAACCAGAGTCTTGAGTTCTATGGTTGTAGGTGGCAAATGATTCACTTGAAAACACATTGTGCTCACAACCTCATCTTAATAGTGTTTGTTCAAAGTAGAGTGTGACAACATACTCTTTGTCCTCTCTGACAAGGTTATGCTCATCCTTTTGTGACACCATTCTATTGTGGAGTTCGAAAATAGTTAAATGTCTCACAATGCCTTTATTTTTGTGGAATTCATTAAAATCCTTATACTAGAATTAAAAATTGTTGTTAGTCATAAGACACTTGACCATTTTCCTGATTTATTTAAGTATTAGGAGTGTCAAATACTTAAACTTGTCGAAGACCTCTAATTTAATCCTTATTGTGAATATTTATGTGAACCTTGATAAATCATCAATGGAACTTTTGATGGCTACCCACAATTCGCAATTACATAGTCCTACGTGGCCTTCGTCTTGTGCATCATGTAGGAAAGCTTTGCTTATGTTGATTCTTGGACACAAAATGCTCACAATTGGTAAAGTATTCACTTTTGGTTTCCAAGCAATCCCTGTTTGGACAATTTATCCAATCATCTGGCAAGCATATGTCATAGACACATGTTGAACGCTTACCACTTGGAAAAAAATTTATAGATAGTTAAAGCACAACTCTTTCTACTTAACATTATACTAGCTAAAGCACCACAATTCAATTGTGACTTGGCCCATCTAGCCTACTCACTAGATGATGAAACTTGTAACAATCTCTGCCATGACAATTGTCCCATTAAGAATCAAACTTTTTTAATATGACTTGTCCTACTTAGCCTACACCATACGAAAATTGATGCAACTTATAACAATTTTTCCTAAAAAATTGTCTTATTAGGAATCAAACTTGTAACCTCCACTTTAATACCAATTTTTGGATCTAACGCTTATCACTAGGCGAAATACTACAATTAATAGTCAAGATACAACTATTTCTACTCAAGATCCTAGTGACCCAAACATCATGATTCAGTTTTGACTTGGCCCACGTGGTCTACATTATGAGACAATTGATGCACCCTAAAATAACATATGTCAAACTACATTAGCAGACAACACATACAACAATATTGGGACATATGCAATTTTAAAGGCAACACAAATGATCCCAAAGGAAATATAAATTCCCTTCCTTATATCCTTGACACTTGTCCTAGAGTTCCATCAAGATTACATAGAGCTTATCAAAATGATCCTTTAGTAGTTCAAAAAACTTCCTTTCCTAGAAAATCTTGTTTCTAATGGACTTTGTTTTGAACAACTCCTTCAACTTCAAACACAATGCCACACAGGTCTTCTCCTTTACAACCTCATAAAGCACCTCATCTGGTAGAGGTAGGAGAATAGTTAAATGTGACTTCTCCAATTATTGCAGAACTTGCCTTTCTATGTGTGTGACATTGCTAGAAAACAATTTCCACACCCTTTGGTCCTTTAGCAAGGTTCTCATCTTGGTTCACCACAGGTTGATATTATTCCTTCCATTGAACTTCTTATTCTTAGAAGTGATACATATATTTCTTTTAAGATTTGATCACCAACAATAGAGAAAGATCAAAATTGGTTCTAATACTCCTTTTTTATGCACCAAGTGTTGAATTGAGCACAAAAACAACAAAATAACTAATATAATACTGATTACAAATTAAACCCAAAAGAGACAACACACAAAAATCATAAATATTTACAATAAGCACATATATGTCTCATGATTAAGATTAAGTATATCAAAGCGGGAGTGACGAGTATGGACATCCCTTATATAAGGCTACAAGACGCTACTTGTTATAAGTACATGAAGACACATAGACATGGTCTACTTGTTATAACTAATTTCACATAAAAGGTATAATGATTACTAGTTCACAAAAACAATGTGCATATGCATCTTTAAATACTCTTATCAGACACATAAACATGGTTTAAAAACAAACAACCATGTTGTAGATAGAAGTTCAATACACAAGATGCTACAAGTCAATTAGTAAAGTGTGTTTGATCAAGAGCATTTTATAGTAAAGTTTGTCAACTAGTAAGTGTCTTCATTTGATGTACCTTGTCTCGAAAACCTTTTTGATGGAAGAATGTTGCATATAACCAACTGCATCATCTATTATGTAAAGCATGCAATGTGTTTTGTTTCTTATTTTAAGTAGGAAATACATATTTCACAAGTCACATATTCTTTTATGTGATACGTGGCATGATTCATGAGGAGTTAGTTAATACTAAGTTGTATAAATATGCAACTTATGTAAATCATGATGCAACATGACAAAATCTAAGTGAAAAAACTTAGATCTGTTGAGTGTCAATGAGTTTTCACCATATCTTGAAAGAGTAATATTTGAGTTGTAATTTTTTTAAGTTCTTTCTATAACTCTTTCGATAAAATTTGTTGTTTTACAGGAAATGTGCTTATGTAAATCTTGTAAGAATATTAGTTTTCATATGTTAGAGCTTAAATAGGAGTTAGTAGCCTTATGGCTAACATGTTTTTGCTACACTCGACTTGTTCTGTATAAACAACTTTTGCATTGATAATCATTTACTTTTATTAGTAACACAAATTCGACACACATTCCAGAAAAGGTAGGGTTGTTGTGTCATAATTTCCATTGATTTTTGAGAGTGAATAACTTTTTCAACAGTTTTATGAATTTAAAAATAAATTTACTTCTTGTATAGGATAGGACATCTTAACCTTGTGTATTGATCTAATAAGGTTTCTTATGTTACTTCAAGTATTCATAAAGGACACATGTTCTAGTGTTGATAACATGATGAGTATAAAGATTTTATCTTGTTTTGTTTTAATATTCACTAGGAGTCAATTTTATGTTAGAAATTTGCACAAATACCTAAGGCGAGTGTATATTTACTGTAATATAAACAAGTGTATAAAATTAAATATTTAATTTAATGTTTAAATATTTTTCTCAAAATATATCATATCCTTATTTTAATTATTATATTTTTTTTTTAATTTTGACAAATGTTACTTTATACTTTTAATGTCTAATGACATAGTATAATAACATCGTCATTTAAATACGACAATTGATCATATTATTATTTAGTCATATGATAAAAGATGCTATTATGACATAATTTTTTAATATAGAATAATGAAATAAAATAAAAAAGAAATATCATACACTAGAGAGAGAAATTAAGAAATTAAAGAAAATAGAAAAAAGAAATGCCACAAAAGAGCAGAAAAAAAATTGAAGAAACGAAAACTGAAAGTGTTATATTTAAGAGTATCAGAATATTTTTTAATTGAAAATTTACTCTTTTTTAAAGGCAAAACAATTGAGCACTTTTTAGTTCATATACCTTTTATATTTTTTAAAGGCATAATAATTTTTAAAGAGAAGGGAAAGTAAAAAAACATGAAATTTTTTGTAAAATGGCTTGGGCAAATATTAAGTAAGTGAATTTTGAAGTGTGGTTTCAAATTATAGAAAGTAAAATGTGTATAATGTAAACCTGTTGCCAGAACTGGATCCAGAAACAACACATGACGACTTGCAATGTCTTTTGGTAGCTTCTCATATATTAACTGCATCATATTGTGTTGAGATAAAAAAAGTCAATGTTATTACATGCATAAGAATTTTATATGTTAGTGTGTCTATATAAAGACAATTGATTTATCTAAAATTGTATAGAATATCGTGAAAAATAATCCAAATTTATTCGTGAAAATAGTTTGAGTACCTCACTTTCCAATTTAAATTTTGAATATCTAATATCAAACATAAAAAATGTTGAATATCTATTATCAAACACAAAATTGTAAAGAATAAATCCCGAACTTGGAAATAAAATAGACTTAAACATCATATTTAATACCAAAGTAAACATGGCAGGATCTCCTATGATAAAAATAGTCATACAAAAATGAAAAAAAGAATAAACTAATTTGATTCCTTATCAAGTTGAATAAACCTTAAACCTTCAATCTTAATTATTCAATTTTTTTTGTTAATAAAGAAATAATTTTATAAATATTGAAAATAATACTTTTGTATATTATAATACGTAGGTGTTGTGTACTACCAGATCCCTTATTTATTCACCACTAAAAAGTTATGTAGATTATATTTTACATGTGTACATTTTTTTTAGATATTAAATGTGTACATATCTCTCTCTAACTAGTAGGGCTAGTCCAATAAACTGTTTTATCAGTGATGTTCCTATTTTATGTCTATTTTCTAAAATATTTCAAAAGATAAAAGAAGGAAATCATAAGGATTAAAAGAAACTTTTTTGGGGTTGGAGGCATAATAGAAGAAAGATAACATGGGTAAAGTAAAAAATTGTGTGTAAGAGTAAGGAGTAGGGTGGTTTAGATATAAAAGAAATGTATACTTTTAACAGGGCCTTATTAAGCAAGTAAAAGTAGAGACTAAGAAAGGATGAGGCAAATTTTTTAAAGTGGTGTAATTTTTATCTGAAATTCTCAAAATGGTGTATTTTTTTTATTTATTTTGGAATGAGTAAAACGTGCATAGGAAAGAAATATCATTGTGAAGAACCAGTGTTTTTATTACACGATTTAATTTAACATTAAATGAAATAAGGAAAAGAGAACACAATTTTAGTTTACTATATGAAATTGTGTAACTAAGATTTTAATTAATGAGTTAATTAAAATCGTGAGAATGCACCATTTTAGGATGGTTAATATTCTCCACCTATTCCTCTTTTTTTGCACCATGTTGTGTTGTTACTGTGCAACTAAAATAAATGGACAGTTACAAAGTCATTTTATTTATATTTATTGATAAATATGTAATGGTTGAAATTAATTCTGATTAAGTAATTGAATAATTTTGAAGTTAATTTAAATAGAAGAGTGATTACATATTATAAAGAAAAATTACCTAGATATAATTAAAAAACTAACAATAAATTTATTTACAAAATTATATAATATTTTCAAATTTTTCTTTCTAAATTTATTCCTAAATTTCAATTTTATTTTAAATTATTTCTATATTAGTAACTAAATTCAAATATCTAACTTATACTTAAT
>Ga0123340_1002606_pt1 | contig 16411 bp, 6 predicted proteins | sample SirMexnodulemix_FD_89961 | JGI IMG/M metagenome (GOLD analysis project Ga0123340, IMG submission 89961) | Root nodule microbial communities of legume samples collected from Mexico - Siratro Mexico nodule mix | ecosystem: Host-associated > Plants > Roots > Nodule | place: Mexico: Nepantla... | reverse complement strand
ATTAAGTAATTATCATTAATTCACATATATATTCATCACATAAATCACATCATAGTTAATGAAATATAAACGTTCTAAAAATCATAGTTAATATAGAGCCTAACACTTATAAGTCATATTGTGATCAATTATTGTATTAATACTTACGATCATACTATCAACTTAACTATTTTATCTATAACGTAAGACTATTATCGATCCTACCTAAGTTTGGTCTATTTCATTATAATCTTAGGATATACCTCTAATATCTCTCTATCAGTTCTTTATCAATTGACACCTTAGTCTACGTGATCGGGATTATTAGAATTGAATCTATTATGGTATAACTCACACACTAAATACAGTTATACCTCATCGAGTACCATACATATCGTCAACATGTCAGAGTAGATAATGGACACTAACTCCTGATTCTACTTGACCCCACTTTAGTTACCTCAAAGTACAAGCATATTACTACCCAATAATCCTGTAATTTTTAAAATCTAACAAATTTGATTAACTTTCAGTTGAGTGATAAATTATCGCTCGAGCAAAAATATACCTAAGAGTAAAGTGGTTTTCTACTTTATGTTTGCTTGAATGAAGATTTTGTTACTGGTTGAAATTTTTTCACTAAAATAAAAATTTCATTGCTACAACGAAATTTTGTCATTAATTTCGCTTGAGTGAGATAATTGAAAATTTGCACTACCAAAAGTTTCGTACGAGCAAAAATTCTTCGATTGAGCGAAAAGATCGTGACCTTGGTACATAAGGCGCCACTACTAGGTTGAGCGAAAAACTTGTCGTCTTGGGTCACACACATTATCACGACTAATATTTTGCTTGAGTGAGAACCTCTTATGTGAGCAAAAATGGCATTGTGAGAACTTTTGCTGGACTAAAAATACTTAGAAGAAAATCCTCCCATAAAGGAAACCTACATTTTTATCCCAATATGCAAGTTTCTCATTCCCAAAATATTACCAGACAATCAAATACTCACTTAGGCATCTAAAGCAATACAAAAAAAGAAAGATCTTATCAAACATAATAATTTACAATCATCACAACAAAGACTCATAATACGTCATAGTTAAGTTTATTCTATACAAGGGAGGTTCACTTGAAAGGCATCTAAAAGTGTTGAAGATGATTGTCTTCAAGGTTCATGGTCTTGAAGAAATACAAAAACATTAATAAGTCAAAGATGACGAAGACCGATCCTAAAAATGTTTGCAAATATTGAAAGCAATTGAAATATTGGAAAAGAGGTTGCCCAAAATTGGAAAAATTGAATTAAGTAACAATTCTAATTTTGAAGATGAAGTCCTTTAATAATGACAACAGTTGATAATCATCTTAAAAAAACACTTGTCTAATAGATGATTTGAATTTTGAGTGTTCCTTCACATAATTATCATGTTTAATGAGCTAGACAATGTTGATAAGGAATAACATTACTTATAAAAATTTGGTATGAATAACATATGTATGATAACATAATTTGTATATTGATTGATGTCAACCATATTTATTGAGAACAAATCTTATATTCCTTAAAGTCTTAGATATGAAAATTTCATATGTAATATGGATAATGGAGTAATGCACACAAAGAGAAAAAGTGATGTTGCAAAGAGAAAAAGTGATGTTGTTATGATACACGAATCTAATAAAAAAACAATGAGTATATTAATATGTCAATAATAAATAAGCAAGAAGTTATGCCTTTTGAAAGAGTTACGAATCACAAAATTAAGGTTTGGGTCAACATCATATTTCTCTGTTTCTAAATTTCTTTAAGATATTATATTCTTATTTTCTTTGATTGAATTTTGCTTGTAGTTAGGTTTTAGTAGATTTCCTTTTTAGTTTACGCACCTTTCTTATAGACCATACATTCACTTCATTTGTCTTTGCAACAGTGGAAATACTGTATAGTTTTAAAATTGTGTAAGTGTATATATAGTAGTGGTCTTGAACTTTAGTAGGGTCAAACAAGTTTTACTAGACCACGTCTCTTAATTATATTTTATTAAGAGACAAAGATGCCGAGAGGTTTTCGGCAATCGGCATCTCTGTGGATCCAAATTGATATGTGAAAAATCATTAAAATAAAAGAGTTTAATATAATAATGACTACCAAACAAAGATGCATCCACTACAACTCAGAAACCAAACTAAAACAAAAGAAGAAAACAAAGGAAACTGTTCAAACAAGACAAAACCAAAGATAATTATTTAGAATCCTCATCATATTTTTCATTTAATAATTTCAAAAACTCCACTGTACAACTTTTGGCAATTTGGTAAAAACTGTATACTGGATTTACTCAACAAAAAATATAAAATAAAATATTATATGTAAAAAATCATTGAAAATAAAAGAGCTAAATGTAATAAGGACAACCATAAGCACTTGTTTCAAGGCCTACTCTCCATCCATGTTTTAACCACTACTCCCTATCCTTGAATTATTTTCAACATACATATATTTAAAGAAAAATTATTCAATTCATTTCTTATTATAAAAATAATTAAGAAAAATATTTTTTTAAAAATAATAATGTGAAAAGTTACTTTCTTCAAAAATTATACTAGATATGTAACTCTGCTATATATTTAAATTTACTTGATTAAAGAGATATTTTATTTTGAAAGGACTTAAAACTACATTATATAATAGATGTAGTCAAATTTAATTAATTTTTCTAGTCGAAGTCGGTTATCGGTTATATTGTCGACTTAAGAATATTAAATCAAATCAAAATTATGGTCCAAACCTACAAGTACATCTGTGAGACTAAAATTAATTAACGAAAACATTAATTAGAATAAATAATTCTAACAGTCATAATTAAAATGACTAATAAGTGTGGATCTTAATAAACAATGTTCTGTATTGATCTAATATAAAAAAAGTTTATCATTATTTTTATAAATAAAAAAAAAATATACTCCACAGGTAAAACTGTTATCTCTATGCTATTTATTTAAACATTTATTAACTTAATTATGATTTAACCAAACTCCTTACTAGGAAATGTTGTTTTCAGTTTAATAAGTTGTTAACTATCAAATCAAGATTAATTTATTATCAATTAAAGTAGGTGAATTTCACGCATTAATTTCAACTTTTAGCTAAAGACAAATACTGTAAAACATGGGTATTAAGTTTGTGGCTAAAATCGAAAATGAACACGAAAGACAATAAAAAAGCAAGCAAATCTAATCAAAAATCAATTTAATTAAAAATATTTAATAATATATTATTTTAATCTTTTTGTAAAAAAAATAAAAAATCAATCTAAAACATTTGTTATTTTCTTATTCTAAGTATAAATTTATTATTATTGCTAAATATTATTGAAATTTTAATTTACGTATGATAACAAATTTTATCTCATTTTTAAGTTAATTTTAAATGTTATAAAACTATATATTTATGTTTTTTTTAATTCTTAACAAAAAATTATGACATTATAATTTTTTATATTATTAATTATTTAATAATTTTATCAATACTGATTCCGTCACTTTTAAATTATTGAAAATTGAACTATCTTAATTGATTGATCCGATAAGAAGGAAATTGTCCTTACTTCCCGCACTATAAATAATTGCACATGCTATTCACAGGTTAGAATATATGTTAAGCATGGATATAATAAATTTATTCATTTGTCCTACGTATCATACATTTCAATAAAAATCTTATATTTCAATCACTTAATTAAACCCCATGTGGTATGGACTTTTGTACCTTCTGAAACATGCACAAATATAATACTATTTTAGGGTATCAATTACTCTATATCGAAAAAAAAATGTTTGTATATTAAAATGACATAATAAATCGTTCGAAAAACTTAAAATGCATGAAAAATGCCAAGTTTATCTTTTTTGAAATAGTAGGGTCCTTATCACATCTTATACTACGTTCTGTCAAAATTGCTTTTAGATAGAATATGAAGATGAATTTATATGTGAAAGTTTCAAAGTTGGTTCAATTGAGGAAAAAAACTGGAAAAACTCTGCAGTGAGAAGGTCAAGTTTCACACACTAGGAAGATGTGAAGAAAAACAAAGTAACTAGTCTTTGGAGTATTAAATTCTAAAAAGATTTATTCTCACATAGAAAGCAAATTTTATTTTATACATCACAACAAGTGTGTGGAATAATGAGGAACCTTGTATATATATATAACCTCATATATATATGAAAAATATTTTCAACAAATTTCTTTAAAAAATTAAGAAAAATCAACAAAATTAGAATTAGGAAGAAACATGATGATAGGAAAGGAATCTTTTGTATATGTTATGATAAACAAATTTTAATCCCTTAACTAAATCATAAATAACGTGATTAAATTTATTGATTAATTTAATTATTAAATAGCTAAATTATTATTATAGTTGACAAGATGAAGTTCTTAAATGATGAGAAAATGCTGATCATCATCTTAAGAAAGTACTTGTATAATAAATGAGCGTTGAATTTTGTGTTCTCCTTCACATGTTTATCATGTTTGATAAGTGAAACATTACTAATATATCAACAACTAATAACACTATTTGCAAGAGTTTAATATAAAATTTATATAAATAAAGATGCATGAATGATGAGATAATTTGAAGATTGATCAATATCAATTATAGTCCAAAGTTGAGAAAAAAAAATATTGTTTTCATTAAAATCTTAGATAGAAGGATTTTATATGTAAGATGGAGGGTGGAATAATGTACACAAGAGAAAGGAGTGATAGTGTGGTGATACATATAAATCTAAGAATCTAGGAAAATGACAAAAACATTAATAACTAAAAAATAAACAACCGAAAACTTGTAGCTTTTGAAAGAGTTACTCAACTCAAAATCAAGACTTGGTCGACATCATAAATAAGGGGATTAAATTCATGAACTAATTTAATTATCAAATAGTTAAACTATTTTATATCTTTAATCACTTGCTTCTAAAATATGTTATATGTTTTTTTGCCAGGAATATAATTTCTTTAAAAAAATTTAATAAAAATGTTCTAGAAATAATTTAAAAATATTATTCAGAAATTTTAAATGTATTATAGAAAAAATATTTTATATAAAAGTTCTGTTTCCAATGCATTTAAAACAAAGAGTTTTTTCTTAAAAAAAATTGATTTTTATTTCATGTTCGCCAAAGTAACTCGTCTTTTGGAATATTAAATTCTTAAAAGATTTATTCTCACATACAAAGACAAAATTTATTATATATGCATCACAAGTGTGTAGAATACTGAGGAACCTTTTATGGATACTGATGAGAAAATATGTGTTAAGAAACTTAGAAAATTTAGAGAAATCAACAAACTAGAATTAGGAAGAAACATACATGTATGATAAACAAGTTTAAACCCCTTATTTAAGTCATAAATAACGTTATTAAATTTATAAACTATTTTAATTATCAAATAGTTAAATTATTATTATAGTTGATAATGAATATCCTGTAATAATGATGTGTACTTGCAAGAATTTGATATAAAATCCATACGGATAAAGACGTATGATAATATAATTTGTACATTCATCGATATCAACTGTATTTAGAGTTGAGAAAAAATTTCTTATATCTATTAAAGTCTTAGATAGGAAGGATTTTAAATATAGTATAGAAGATGGAATAATGCACACAAGGGGAAGTGATATTGTGGTGATGCACGAATCTAAGAATCTAGGAAAATGACAAACACATTGATAAATAAAAAATAAACAACCAAGATCTTATGGCTTTTTGAAAAAGGTACCCAATTTCAAAATCAGTACTAGGTCAACATCATCAATAAGGGATTAAATTCATGAACTAATTTAATTATCAAATAGTTAAATTGTTTTATATCTTTAATCACTTCATTCTAAAATATGCCATATACTTTTAGAATTTTCTCAAAAGATAATTTCTTTAGAAGAATTCAATACAAATATTCTAGAAATAATTTAAAAATATTTTTTAAATAGTTTAAACATATTATAGAAAAAATATTTTAAATAAAAATTATATTTCCAATGCATTTAAAAACAAAGACTTTTTTCTTAAAAAATGATTTTTATTTCATGTGCTCCAAACTCCTTTTCTAAAATTTCATTCATGGTATTCTTCCTCTAGAATACCCTTATATATTCTCTATTTGTCTCCTTCTCATCATCCTCCTATAGGTTCATCTTCACTCTTCCAATCATCAATCATACATACCCTTAGAAGGGTATCTTTCTGTAAAAACATATGAAAAATAAAATAATAATTTTTATGATTAAGAAACACTAAGTCATTTTCTCTTCATGGCTAGTGGCTATGGGCAATTTTCACTTTGTGTGACGTGTGCAATGATGCACTGGTCTTGGTTTCACGTTACTCCTATTATTGTGTGTTAATCATGTGCCTTCATATAGCTGAGTGAGACCACACCAGAACTTGTGTTCTCACGTTCCTCTTCGTTCCTAAAAGCTAGAAAGGACAACAACTCGCAGAGTTTCTCTGGTTGTGTGTGTGTTTGTTTCCTTAAATCCTGTCTTTGTTTCCATTTTGTGCTTCATAACAACACACCCTCATATCTCTTTTTTTTTTTCATTCATCACCTTTTTGTGGGTTTAAGGTGCATGTGAAGTAGTTTAGGAAAGAGGGTCATCTCAGAAACATGGAAGAGGAGAATGTTGGACAGCCATTGTTGGAGAGGAAGAAGTACTATGAGAACTGCCCCGGTTGCAAAGTGGATAAGGCCAAAGAGTTGAGTGAGGGACAGGGTGTGCCCGTCACAAAGCTTTTTATCATGTGGGTGGTGGCTTTGGTTGCTGGTAAGCAATTCCCTCTGCTCAGTTTTTTAACTTCTGCTTGAGTTGGTTGTTCTAGTTTTGTCTTGTTGAAACTTCTGGGGTGTTGGAAAGTCTAGTTTCTTGATTCCTGAAGTGCACCATTCCTGTTAAAAACTTCTAGATGACAACATCAAAGAGAAAAAAGAATTGAGTTCTAGTAAGTAAAAACTAAGTGTAAGCTTGTAGAAGTTTCTTATATTAACTTTTCTAAATGGCAATTCTTAAAGTATGTATGAGGAAGAATTCATGTGTAGAGTTAAGATGTAAAGTGAAAATGATTGAGATGGATAATATATAAGAACAAAACTTAAATTGTTGGGTATATAAGTTGGGTATATAAGTGTGAGTTTATACAAGGGTGAGTTTAAGTTTCACATTATATAGAAATGAGTGAGTAAGTTAAACAATATATAAGAAAGAAGATCCATAATCTACTTCCTTAAGGTTCACATTATATAGAAATGAGTGAGTAAGTTAAACAATATATAAGAAAGAAGATCCATAATCTACTTCCTTAAGGTTTTGGGTTGAAGGTGGTGTTATTCCCTTATGTGGTTTGGTTCATTTCTCATTCTTATGAGATTTCTCCAGTTATGCATCTCAAATTCTCCTAACAAGTGGTAACAAAGTCGTGTCGGAGACTCTCATTTGAGTTCTCCAGTTATGCATCTCAAATTCTCCTAACAAGTGGTAACAAAGTCGTGTCGGAGACTCTCATTTGAGAGAGAGATTGTTGGGTATTCAAGTGTGAGTCTGATAAGTTGAGTAATATATAAGAAAGAAGACCCATAAACCTACTGTCTTAAGGTATTGGGTTGAAGGAGTCCAAGTGTGAGTCTGAGTAAGTTGAGCAATATATAAGAAAGAAGACCCATAAATCTACTGTCTTAAGGTTTTGGGTTGGAGGTGTCCAAGTGTGAGTCTGAGTAAGTTGAACAATTATAAAAAAGAAGACTCATAAACCTGCCTTAAGATTTTGAGTTGAAGGTGGTGTCTTATAAACCTACTGCTTTAAGGTTTTAGATTGAAGGTAAGGTTTTAGATTGAAGGTGATGACATTACCTTCTATGTTTATACCTTCTCATATTCTCCCAACATAAATTATGTGTTTTACTAGATGCCATTTTATTTATCATTCTCAATCAGTTGAAACTACTTGTATCTCATCTGATGCCATTTTAATTTTATTGTGCAGCACTGCCAATATCATCTCTCTTTCCATTCCTCTATTTCATGGTGAGTTTAACCATCAAAATGGTACTGTAACCCTTTTACTATATATGTACCCTCTGATTTGGTGATATTGTTGGAAGTTGTCTCACTACATGCTTATTTATTTTGAGTGCTTGAAGTTTAATTTCAGTTTTTATTTATGTATTTTCTATTACAATTAAAAAATGAAGACAAGTCATTTCAGCCTATAAATTTAAAAAACATTATTAATCAGAAAGATTTTCTTCAGTACACCGAGTACTCCTGTTCCCTGTCAACCGTAGAATTTTGCTGTAAGACTGATAATTGCTACCAATTAGATGTGATAAATGCAAGTTTTAATTGCTTATTGTTGCTTTTCCTTGTGCTTTGTCATTTGTTATGACATACTGAAGAAATCAAATCTTTGATCCATGTTTAACTTTGTGTGATGCACATAAAATGCATCCTTGATGATGCAATATTAATTTTCAGGTAAGGGATTTTAACATTGCGAAAACAGAAGCTGATATTAGTTATTATGCTGGCTATGTGGGTAAGACAAAATTTTGTTATTTCCAGTTTTTGATGCCATCAACAATTCTTGTAAGTTATTTATCAGTGATGTCTGCATGATAAAAATGTGGTAGGTTCTGTATTCATGCTTGGCAGATGTTTGACATCTTTTCTGTGGGGAATTATACCTGATCGCCTTGGTCGAAAACCTGCTATACTTACAGGGATTATATCAGTGTAAGTGTACATGTCAATGAACTGCATGCTTTGTTTAAGTTAATTCTTGAAGATTCCCATAATTATCAATGCTACTTGATTTCAGTGTCATCTTCAGCACACTATTTGGCCTTAGCACAAGTTTTTGGATGGCTATTATTACGAGATTTCTTCTGGGAAGTTTCAATGGTTTTCTAGGACCAGTGAGGGTATCATATCTTTAACTCCTACTATTCAACACTTGCCTGTTTTATCCACCACTAGGATACAAATTTTGAATGCATGTGCACTTGAATATAACTTCTTCAATCTCTTTCAAGCTTCCAATTCTGCATCTTCCTGCCTAACTCCTTTATGTAACAGGCCTATGCTGCTGAACTTTTTAGAGAAGAACACCAAGCTCTAGGACTGTCAACTGTAAGCATCACCAACTCTTTTACACTGCTAATTCTTAGAACTACATTTCCACACCAACAAGTCATGTTGTGATTATTTGCTTTTAGCTAAGCTCAGCTTGGGGCATAGGTTTAATAATTGGCCCATCATTGGGAGGCTATTTGGCTCAGGTACTATCCATATTCTTAGCCATCTGGAGTATAAGATGAATCTTGCATGAAGCCTTGAATTTGTATATGTTTATAAGATCAAATGTTTTGAATTGAAAGCCTTCTGGCTTTCTGAGATGGTTAACAACTGAAATTCTGTATTCAATTGTAGCCAGTAGAGAAGTACCCAAATATTTTTCCAAAGGATTCCTTTTGGGATAAGTAAGTGGACTTTCATATTCAGTTTCCCTTTAGATTTTTTTTCTTTTCATTACTCTATCATTTGAACCTGTTTAGATAAACTTCTCCACAGACACTTATAAAAAATAAGGAAAAAGGAAATAAACTTCTTCTTAAGCTAAAATTAGTTATGCCTGAATCATCTTTTATAGAAGCTAGTACAAGAAAACTTTTACAAACTAGATTAAGGATAATCTGATTTTTGCTTGTGAAGAAACTTATTATATTTTTCTTTCTTATTATATCTTCCTGTAAGTACTCATGAAGAACTTCATCCAAATAAAATCTTAATGATGTGCTGATTTTCATTTTCCAAACCTGAATCATTCTGCAGGTTTCCATACTTCTTGCCCAACCTCATAACATCAGCATTTGCATTTGTAGTAGCAATTGGCTGCATCTGGATTCCAGTATGTATCTTACGCTCTAAGAAATCTGTTCATTGGCAGCAATTTTCTTGTACCTCCTTTATCTTTTGTTGATGTCACTTTAAAAATTTTATGATGACATTTTATAATGAAAAATCATTTTAGTATGATTCTCTCAGCTCAGATGTGTTCCTTCTCCACGGTTTCTATTGTCTAGTTGACCTACACATGAACATAATTGTTTGAAATACGTGCAGGAAACACTTCACAATCACAATTGTAGGAATGAATCCATAGAGTATGCTGAAGCTTTAGAAAATGGAAGTGGTGGCGTAGGCAAAGAAAAGATAGTAAAAAAGAATGAAAACCTTTTCCTGAATTGGCCCTTAATGTCATCTGTCATTGCTTATTGTGTCTTCTCACTTCATGATATGGCTTATCAAGAGGTATGATACTTAATGTGGTTAAAATGTCCTATGCTCCTTTTTATATATGCTGTTTTGATCATGCTCCTTATCCATTTGGTTTTAACTGAAGAACATGCATTCATTACTTTCTTTAGATTTTCTCGCTATGGGCAGTGAGTCCTCCAAAGCTGGGGGGTTTAAGCTTTACAACTAATGATGTTGGTAACATTCTTTCAATATCAGGTGCATCTCTGGAACCAATAATAAATGCTTATTAGTAGTATGGCAGACATATTTCCTTCTTAACTTTCCATCTATATAGTAACTTCTTGCAAGGGTTTTTCTCTTTTTAGTGGTCTTGTTGAATGAATTTGACCTACTTGCATTTCCAAACTTCACATAAGTATATTTTGTTAAAAATAAAGTTGATTTTTTGTTCTACAATATTCTAGACTTTTTTATAATTAGTAGAGTAGCTGGGAGAAGTCTACAATAGTCTAGTGATGTCTAATATTATTAGGATAGTTGGAAGAAGTTTACAATTAATAAGGTAGTTGGGAATTTTGGAGTCTAGAATATTCTCATGAGTACTATAAATAGAACTAGTCATTTATCATTTGTATCAAGCCATTTTGAGAAGTGAAAGTCCTCTAAAGTTTCTTTTCTCTTCTCTGGAATCATTCTCCTTTATTTTTAGGTTATTCTTCTTTGTATTTTTCCACCCTTTGGTTAGTTCGGTCTTAGGCAGCAGGCTTTCTCTTTTTTCTGCTGTTCTTTTATATTTTACATGGTATCAAAGCCATAAGGGCTCTGTATCGTGTGTCAAGACTCTTTGGTGGAAAGAATCAACGGGTGCCTCAAAGATGGATTCAAGTGCTCGGAGTGGACTTGAGCTTTTAAATCAGTCCAACTACAGAGTATGAAGGACTTATGGACTTATGGAGTCTTACCTCGTTGGTGAAGACTTGTGGGATGTTGTTGACGGGAATAATACAACTTCTCCCATAGACGAGCAAGGAAATGCTATGCATTCAAAAGATGAAAGCAGTTGAATGCAAAAGCGAAATTTGTTTTGAAGCGGTCAATTTCACACAACTTTTTCGATCATATCATGCGGTGCAAGTCAGCACACAAAATTACCCCTGACAGACTATTCAACAAGACGAATGAAGCACGACTTCAAATCTTGGAGAATGAGCTCGCCAACACCAGGCAGGGTAATCTTTTTCTTTGTTAAATCCAGAGGAAGCGATTTCTGAAGCTCGAATAAGAAGAATTACTATTCGAGGATTAAAGGCGGAGTACATTCCGTATGTCACATCAACAAGGATGGGTTCAACAACCATTCTTGGAGGAGTTCGAGAATTTAATATCCTCTCAAGAGTCATTAGCAAAGCAAATGGATAGTGTCTCAATAAAAGAAGGAGAAGGGAGTGCTCTCATGGCAAGACAGAATTTTTCAAGAATAAAGGAAATCAAAATAGCCCGAGTGGAGTTAGTGGTGAATCTTCTAACACCATCTCTAATAATAAGAATATTAAATGTTATCGGTGTGGCAAAACTGGACATATCAAAAGATTTTTCCGAGCTAAATTACAAGAGAGTAACATAGCCAACAAGATTGTGAAGGCAAAAGACTGGGGGAAGTGCTTTGTGGCAGAAACAAAATATGTTGATGCCTTAGCTGCTATCAACTTTGAAAATGACTGGATGGTGGATTCCAGTTGTGACCATCATCTAACAGGAGATCAATCCAAGTTTTTTAGCCCCCAAGAGTACGATGGAAATGAAACCAAAGTCATGCCCAATACCATACAAGTGGCTGTGTCGACATCGGCGATAAAAGCAATATCTCCAACGACTTCCGACAATGAATAGCTGTTAGAAGAAATTGAACGGCTGAGAAAAGAGAACATGAAATTGAATCACGAGATAGGTCAATTAAAGAGTTTGTGTAATAACATACTCACTTTAATGACCAATGACGGTTTTGGTTTTAGTTATTAGTGATGTGAGGACTTGTCGGTGCTGGAAGGGAAGGTTCTAGAGCTTTTGCCTACGAAGCATGTTTCTTCGACTGATGATACAAGAAAAGGTTCTGAAAGCACCGTTGATGCATTGGAAGTGTAAAGTGAGGAAAATATTGTCGATATTTTCACAAAGTCAGTTTTCCAAGACTTCTTCGTACGAGATTCAGGGTAATATCCAAAAAATCACTTTGGGAGTGTTGAAAATAAAGTTGATTTTTTGTTCTACAATATTCTAGACTTTTCTATAATTAGTAGAGTAGTTGAGAGAAGTCTATAATATTCTAGAGATATCTAATATTAATAGGGTAGTTGGGAGAAGTTTACAATTAATAGGGTAGTTAGAAAATTTTGGAGTCAATGTTCTCATGAATATTATAAATAGAACTCTTCATTTATCATTTGTATCAAGCCATTTTGAGAAGTGAAAGTTATTTAAAGTTTCTTTTCTCTTGTCTTGAATCATTCTCCTTTATTTTTTAGATTATTCTTTTTTGGTTGTATTCTTCCACCTACCTTTTGGTTGTTCGTCTTGGGCCAGTAAAAGTCCTCTAAAGTTTTTTTTCTCTTGTCTTGAATCATTCTCCTTTATCTTTTAGGTTATTCTTTTTTAGTTGTATTCTTCCACCTACCTTTTGGTTGTTCGTCTTGGGCTAGCAGACTTTTTCTTTTTTCTGTTGTTTTTTTATATTTTACATATTTGATATCAAACTATGTAGCCTCTCAAGGATCTTATCCTTTTGTGCCTATGTGGAAAGAGTTAGTTGGAAATCTACCAAATTTTATATTGGTTGATGTTAGAGATCTCAATAGTATATAAATAGATGCAAACCTATTTTAAAAGTTGATTTTGTAAAATTGAGTTATGATTAAAGTGGACTTTTTTGAGATTTGGCCAAACTAAAGTATCAAAGATGTAGAATTTTTAACATTTAGTATTTTATATTTGTACTGCCTAGTACATAATCTGTATCTTTACTGATTTTTCTAATGTTCAGGTCTTGCACTTATAATTTACCAACTTTTCTTGTTCCCTTATGTGGAAAAGGCTTGTGGAGCTATTGGTACTGCCCGCATTTCAGCGGTGAGTTTCAATGTAGTTGTAGCAATTGTTTCATTTGCATCATTTCCTTTTTTGTTATTTAAATATGTCTTGTTACTTTGGTTCGATATGCAGGTGTTATCCATTCCACTTTTGCAAAGCTACCCCTTCATTGCATTGCTGTCAGGCTTAGCACTATACATAGTGTTAAGTGCTGCTTCAATTCTGAAGAATATTCTGTCCGTAAGTGCACCTCTTCATTTGTTTAATCGTTTATTAGTGATTTGAGGTTTTAAAGCTGAAATATATATACTAGACCATGGGAGATTAGTTAGTTTGTTTCAGAAAAGTTTCTATAAGTTACATGTTTGACTGATTGTACTCTTTTTATGGGATTCAGATCACCATCGTAACTGGTTTGTTCCTTCAACAAAACCGAGTAGTGGTAAGTTTTTCAATAATTTTTGTTAACTTTTGAATCTATGCAATGGTTGAGACTAGTTATTGATGGAATTGTGGCATATTTAACATGTTAATTTGGAAAACAGGAGCAACACCAAAGAGGGGCTGCTAATGGCATTGCTATGACAGGCATGTCTCTATTCAAAGCTATTGGCCCTGCAACAGGTGGTTCAGTGTGAGTGTTCCTCTGATTTCTTCAGCTTTTATTCGACTTATGTGCTAGTTAAAAGAATGTGCATGTAATGTAGATCTCTACAAGGGATTAATATTTCAAATGATACATGCTGCAACACCTGCATGTTAATCTAATTCATTAGTGCTTGAACTTCATGCCCAGAAAAGGTTTGATAGCTTTGTTCATTGTTATTTGTTCTAGAAATAATGACATGAGCATTTACAAATAATTACTACTTTTTAAGATTTTAAGTCGAACTCAAAACAAGTTTGTAAGATAAAATTTACACCTATTTTTAAACTATTGAAGGACTTTGTCTCTATTTCTAAATTATTGAAGGACTTTGTCTCTATTCGACACGAGATCTCTAACTATAGATATAGCTTACGAGAACAAGTTAATCTGATTAAAGATATAAAATATATCTTGATTCAAACTTCATACTAAGTTCCTTTATTATATGGTTCTTTCTTAGCTATATGTTTGTTAACTAAATTGAAAGATGTATGATGAACATTGAGATAACCACACCACAAATGCTAACAATTGCAATTGCTAACAATTGCAATTGCTAAAATTGCAATTGCTAACAATTGCAATTGCTAAAATTGCAATTGGATTTTAACACCACACCATACTTCCCAGCTCCAACACTCACATGAGTTGGCTATGCACTAGCCCTTTTCTGATTATTTCTGAGTGAATGCTGGAAGGTTTTGATACCGTTGATACTCACAATCCACTATGATCCATTAGCATTTAACTATTTTTTTCATTAGTGGATGTTTTCAACCACATGCTTTCTATCTCCAATCTTCTTATATGATGATGGTGAATGCAGATTAGCTTGGTCACAAAAGCGGATGGATTCTTCATTCCTCCCAGGTATGATGCTCAACTAGTTTATCTGTGCTGGTTTCTATTTTATCTATGACAGATGGGAGCCCTTTGTCTAAATTTACATGTCAAGAACTTTTTCTTTCACATTCAACAACGTAAAGTCATTTAGAGCATTGACCCTTTTGCTTGTTGTTTTACTATGAGCTTACATACCAGTGTACACATAATTGCAGGCACACATATGGTATTCTTTGTCTTGAACATAGTTGAAGCACTTGGACTACTAATGATGTTCAAACCATTCCTTGTTGAGAAAAAGAAACCACACACAGATCAATTACAGTGATGCCAATCAATTTTGCACAAGGCACATGGCATCACTCTGAGCTATTGTTGTCTATTATTGTAGCTAGGTGCAACATGTTTGTCATCATTGATTGGACCATTGATGAACAAATTTAAATTGGTGGCACCAATTCAATTTGTAACTTCCCTTTAGAAAAAGGGAAAAGGAACTGAAGAACAAAAGAACAAAGGAGACTGAAAAGGTGAAAAAGAAATGTTGTATGCTCTTTTAGAGTTGAAAGTGACCTGTGACCACACATTTTACCCCTTTCTGTGCAGAGATGTAACAGACACAATTGATTTGTATTGGTCACAATGAAATAAAGAGTTTGCAAGGAATGAGGAGTCATTCAATTGCTTTAACAGTAGTGATTTTCATTAGTTTATAATTTAAATTAAAAAGTGATTCTTTTATCTAGAACCCAAACATGTACCATAATTCCTTTTTATTTCAAGTAAAATAAACTTTTCAAGAAGTCTCTTTTGCCAATCGTCAAGTTGCTGATCTGATCTGAATTCGGTCCTTTCAGACAAAATCTTAGCTTTAAGTTAAATATAAGTGAGAACAGACAAAATAATAGTTTTAAAACAAAGTTAATTACATGTAGCATTTCATTATATATATATATATATATATATATTTTGATGTTTGTGTTAGATTTGGTTCTCTGCATAGCAACAGAGAAGATCTAAGATCTATCTACTATTGTGTTTTTTTGTGATTACAGAATCTTTCCGTAAAATATTATAATGTTATTTTAATATATTTTCTTAAATTATATTATACTTGTTTATTGTTATCAGTACGTGTGATCTCTTTCATTGGAGATATACTTTTTTTTTGTTATTGATAAAAGGTGAGAGAATAAAAATAATTTTGTTTGTTTGGAGCAAGAGATTTTTAATACTTATTAAAATATTTTTGATTTATTTATATTTATCTTTTTTTCTCTTTTCAATTTTATAAGATAATTTAAATTGGAAAAGATTAAAAAGAATTTTAATATTTTTTTATTTATTTCCATTATATCAAATAGCTAAACATTAAATTTTATTAATATATTTCTTCTTCTCGGCTTATATCTTCTTTATTCTCTTTTTTAACTTTAATGAAAGTAGAAATGATAGTGCACGATTATAATTTACATTAATATATAAGAAGGTATAATATATATATATATATATATATTATAAACTT
>Ga0123340_1002605_pt1 | contig 16412 bp, 15 predicted proteins | sample SirMexnodulemix_FD_89961 | JGI IMG/M metagenome (GOLD analysis project Ga0123340, IMG submission 89961) | Root nodule microbial communities of legume samples collected from Mexico - Siratro Mexico nodule mix | ecosystem: Host-associated > Plants > Roots > Nodule | place: Mexico: Nepantla... | reverse complement strand
TATATATATATATATATATATAAATTAAGGAAGTTAAGGAATATACATACCCATGTTAATTAGTTGTCTTTTAAGCTCCGCATTTTTAAACTTCTTATTGAAGTTTGATACAATGTGTCAGATGCAAAACACTGATTGCAACCCATATGCTTCCCAACAAACATCTGGAGATTCTAATGCTAATAGTATGGTTGAGCCTCTGTCAGTTATGAGGCAGACATTTGGTTGTGGTGTGACATTTGCACACAATAACTGAAAGAACCCTATCATTGCCTCCTTTGTTTCTTGTTAACAGATTTTCAACAAGTGTACTGAGTCCATAAGTAATATAGTAGTAAGAAAAGTATCATATCCACAGGGAATGAGAACTGTAAATTGAATTACACCAAATTGTATTATGAACAAATAAACAATAAAATAATGATTTAATGAATTGGAAAATTGTTATAACAAAGTAACAAATAGTAAAAATGCGAGTTTAATAATAATAAAAAGCCTTGGGATTGAATCGTAATATTCTCCTTCGCATACACTACTAACCTAATTCAATATCATCTCCTCCAATTACCAATCTGCGCAAATAAAAGTCTTTTCAACCTGATTCCTCTAGCATTGAATTTGATAAACTAAATTACCTAGCTTCTATCCCTAATTGCTAGAATAATTTAATTAGTATTAAGATAGTTACTATAAGCAGTCATTACATTATAATCCATCGCTGAACTTATACATGTAATGCATTTACGTTTAATTCCAATTCCAAAAAGTGTTTTCCAGTCACAATGAGAAATCTAAAATAAATCAAGATATAATGAAACGTAAAACAAAGGTTTTTTTCGTAAGTCACGTCTTCAATAACGTTGACATCTTCAATTTAAGGCTTCGCTTATGATGGACTTTAAGTGAGTTTAAGCGAAAAGTCATTTATGCTCTTTTCCTCAATTTCGGTGCCTCTATTCTCTCTCCCTTCAGATTTAACCTAATTCTCAACAAAATTTTCTCTTTCCACAATAAAACGCATTAAATTGAAAAATCAATAATAAAAGAAAATAAAATCAAATCTAAATCGAATTAATAACAAAATTAACCTAATTACTAACAGAATCAATCACAAAATCAACTAAAAATCAACGTTTATCAAAAGTCTCCCCACTTAGCTTCTTGCTTGTCCTGAAGCAAGACAATCACAAACTAAGATCACAAACTCTCATAATTCACGTGCAATTCTTTTATTCCAACCACGTCTCTTAAAATTAAGCAATCACCTGCAGCTTGAAAAATTTGAAATTTAACAATCCAATGTTCAGATAACAAAATACAATTCATGACAGGATACTCTCAACTCACACAATTCTCACCACTGTTTCTCTCAAAAGTGACATATTACTCTCAATCAAAAATTTTTTATTCATTTATCAAAACAAATCAACCCTACAATTAATAAGTCAGAAGGTCTTTCCAAGGTTATAATGTGGCCTAGCTACAAAGAACTTTTGGTTTTTCTTGGAACACAAAATACTCAAGTAGTTTCGCAAATTATGAATACAACTCAAATCGTTCTTGAAAATCTAATTCAACTGTGACTTCTTAACCAGCTTTAGTCTGAATCAACTACTATACCATTCAATTTTCTCACCCAAGCAATAAACATAGCTCACACAGATTCACTATGTACCCCTTTTCAACTACTATTTTTCTTTTATTTTCCATATGTACAGAAAATAATTAAAATCTAGAACCATTTTTTTTAATGGGTACACCATTACAGCAGCCTATCACGACTTTCACAGTTTCTTTTGAAATTCAACTCCCTTTTTCAATTCCTCTTCAAGTTGTATCATAATTTCCTAACTACTCATACCCAAGGTGGATTTTATGGACATATGGCTCATGGTTCCAAAAAAATTACTATAGGCTCAAACTGGCTTGTAATTGAATTCCTCTCATCTCACCAGGTAGCTTTTTGGCTCTAGCTCTGATTTACGCTCAATCAAACAACTTGCCTTCATCATTCTTATCAACACAAAGTCAATTCTATCCTAACAAATTTAAGCAACAATTAATGTCAAGTAAATATGCACTCACAATGTACTCTCAGTGTATCACTCCCTCACATACTGTTTCACTCATATCCTGTCACTCATTGTTAATGTTAATCCTTCCACCCTCATGCTATCTTCCTAATTTCCCATCACTATTGGCTCAAGCTCAAAAATAAGACTACGCTACTTATATGCACACAAAATTTGCAGTTAACAGCTCTAGCCATTCCTATTAATCCCCCAAACATCATAGGCACATTCAGCACCAAATATATCATGTTCTACCAACTAGTTCAGCTTGTGCCTAAGTCTATTACAGTTATCCATGGTGTGCAAAGTTAATACAGTCATTCATCATCAAATATATACAATAATCCAAAATTAAAAAGAACTCTACTACCAATTTTGTCTCTGGTTAACTTTCTTCCTAGTCAACATCTCAAAATATCATTAGCAAAACAACAACATCGGTACATCAAAGGATCATCAAAACAGTAGCAATCTTCAATCTTCATCAGCAACCTTCAGTAGTTGTTATCCTCCTTTTTCTGCAACAGTCCTCAGTAGCTGCTCTGCTCATCCTCTTCCTCTTCAACTGCCTCTGTATCCTTCGAAGATTCATCGGATGATATATCGTTGTTCCCGACTGAGTCCTCTCCTTCATGTGCTTGTTCCTCCTCCTCTGTGTCTAAGGAGATCACAAATTGTGTCTTCAAGGGCTCCACATTTTCATTAAAAACAGGGCCCAAAGGCCCTGCTACTGCCATTCTTGATGTCCTTAACCTCCTCGGTGGTTCCTCTGCTGGTCTCTTTGCTCTTGCTCTCCTTGATGATTCTTCTGCTGGTGGTTTTGTGGCTGGTGGTTCCTTTGATGGTGGTTCTGTGGCTGATGGTTCTGCTGAAGCAGCTGCTGGGGCTACCTGAGGTTTATTTTCTGCCCTTGCCTCCTGGTTCCTTGCAGTGCTATGTACTTCAGCATTCTCATTGTCTCCCCCTCCTACTGAACTTGGCTTGTCCCCATGCCAGTTCATGTAGGATGACAATTCCTCCTCATCCATAAAAGTTTGGTCCCTCATTGCATGATAAATTTGCATCATAAAACGACAGATGGCACTTCGTTGATCTTCCAGATGAAGAATGTGCCTCATTACTCATTTTTCAACAACCTCGAGTGTTGGTGAAGAGGGTGATGTTGATGGGGTGGGAGTTTGATTCCTTAGCTCTGGGTTTTCTTCCGGGTTCGTGCAATGGTGATCAATAAATTTTTTGTCAATTGGATTCCTTATTTTCAGTCTTGTATCCACAATTATACCATTCTCTGCACACAAACCTGTTATCAACGCTAGAAGTCCTAGTGTTCCCAACCTCTGCTCTGTGAATTCGCTCCCAATCCACGACTCATTGTATTTCATCTGAAATTACCCTTGCTATGTTAATGGTGTAGTCATCCTGGGTTATGGAAAACAGTAAGTTGCTCCTTCCAATGTTCACGTCAGATACGTGGTCTATTGGTATCACATTGGCTAACATGAATGTTAGCCATACCTACGATAGAGTTCTCATATTGCTTCTCCTTATGCGGATCTCTTTGTCAGGCATACATAGAGCTGCACCAATCTGATACCCTTTACCAGGTATACATAGAGCTGCAACAACATTCCTGTTACTAAATCCTTTTTTTTTCTGCTACAGAGCCTCTGATAGTGACATTTTTCCTCCTGCCTAGGAAATGAGTTTCCTAGAAAATCGTCAATTGCTTGGGGACTGTAAGAAATCCACTTGCCCCGCCCCATGGTTTTTTTGGGTCTCCTGTCTTGCCTTTTTGCCCAGGCATTAGCACAATATTCTCTAACAATGTTTGCATCAAACTTCCATAATGGTTCTGCCAACTTCTTTCAATTCCTCCTTAGTATTCCCATGAGGAAAGCAACATAGTCTCCAGGCCTTAGGTTCACCCGCCTCTCAAGAAGAAACTTCCATCTAGTGAGTTCCTCATACCTTATAACCTTATTCCGTTCAAAAATCGTCTTGTTGTACTTTGCTTTTGGAAGTTCGTCGATTGATCTTCCTCTGGGGTTTCGGAAGTGATGACCTCATCAAAGAACGGGTCGTCAATCCTCTGTCTTTTCGACAGTCGCACCAGAGCAGTGTGCTTGATTCTTGGCATCCTGCAAATCAAAGTTAGCACCAAAAGAAACTGAACACAACTTGCTATTGCCTGTCCCTTCGCTCGGAATCCCTAAAAATCTAAACTTTTCCCCAGCCTAAAACCCTAGACTACCTGACAACTTCCTACTTTCACAATGCGGTCTCGACAGAACCCCACAACCTTAATCTTCTAACCTAACAACAATGGAAGATGATTAAATGCACTAGGTTTCTAAGATTGTAGGAGAGCATGAAAGAGTGTACCTGGATTTCTCCAACCTAGCGCAGATAGGAGAGAAGGTGAAGGGTTTGCTCAGAGTAGAGAGAGAATACTCTAAAAAGTTCTAGTATGAAGTGACCTTGTGACACAAGGCACTGTCATGTTATGTTGTTATATTGCACCAGTGTGCGCTAAGTGAGAAATAGCTCAAGCACTAGGCCTAGCTCAATCCTCAGGCCGAGTGTTTCAGTTTCAAAAATTGCTAAATAATTTTTTTTGAAACGCAAAACAAACTACCCGAAAACTTAAACTTAATCTACTAGATCTCTATCTAAAGAAACAAAATAACCCAAAATTCCACAATTCAAATACTGGATTGCCTTCCAGCAAGCGCTCGTTTAACGTCATATAGCTTGACGTCTGAATTTCAATCCTCCAACTTGATCACTGAGATGAGTTTCTCAACTTCACCTCCTTTATAATGTTTCAGCCTCCGACCATTTACCATCCAACTCCTTTGAGTTTTGGCATCTTCAATTTCAATTGCACCATAAGGCTTAACCTGTTTGACCACAAAAGGTCCTGATCATCTCGACTTTCACTTGCTTGGGAACAACTTCAATCTCGAATTGAATAAAAGAATTAGTTATCCCGACACAAAACTCCTCTTCAACAGCTTCTTGTCACGATAAGCTTTGATGCACTCTTTATACAACCTTGATGATTGATACGCATTCAACCTCATTTCTTCAAGCTCAAGTAACTGGATTTTTCTCTGTTCAACAGAAACTTTGGAGTCAAAATTCAACCACTTCAATGCCCAAAAAGCTCGATGTTCTATTTCCACAAGGAGATGACAAGTTTTCCTATGGATCAATTGAAATGGAGACAAAGCAGTTGGGGTTTTGAAAGCTGTTTTGTAAGCCCACAGTGCTTCATCTAACTTTATAGCCCAGTCTCTACGTGATGATGACACTGTTTTCTCTAGAATTCTCTTCACCTCCCTATTAGAAACTTCTGCTTGCCCATTTGTTTGGGGATGATAGGTTGTAGCTATCCTGTGTTTCACCACAAAATGTGCAAAAGCCTTCCTCAATTCTGCATTACAGAAATGAGATCCTCCATCATTGATCACCACTCTCGGTGTTCCAAACCTGCAAAAATATGTGTGTCTTCAGAAACTTGATCACTGTTTTTGCATCTGCCTTTTGAGTTGGAACTGCTTCCACCCATCGCGAGACATACTCCACAACCAGCAGAATATATTCATACAAAAATGAACTAGGCAATGGGCCTATGAAATCAATTCCCCAATAGTCGAACACTTCAATTTCTTGAATGTTCCTCAATGGCATCTCATGTCTTCTTGAGATGGTTCCTGTCCTTTGGCAATTGTCACAATGTTGCACATGTATGTGAGCATCTTTGAACAGAGTTGGCTAAAAAATCTTGACTGCAGTACCTTAGCAATTGTTCGCTCCCCATTAAAATATCCTCCATAAGGAGAGTTGTGACAATGCCAAAGTATATTCTGAGCTTCTGTTCCAGTAACACACCTCCTCAACAGATTGTCAGCACCCATCTTAAACAGATAAGGATTGTCCCAAATGTACTGATTTGAATCCTTCAATAATTTTCTCCTCTGCTGCCAATCCATAGTCTCAGGTATAATTCTAGCAGCTTTGAAATTTGCCATATCAGCAAACCATGGCCTCTCCTGTACCACTAGTAACTTTTCATCAAGAAATTCATCTATAACTTCAGCTTCCCTAACAATAACTTCTTCATTAGCCAATCTGGATAGATGATCTGCTACATGATTCTCGCTTCCCTTCTTATCTTTAATTTCCAGGTCAAATTCTTGGAGTAACAACATCCAGCAAATTAGCCTGAGTTTTGAATCTGGCTTGGTTAGCAGATACCGGATAGCAGCATAATCAATATAAACTGTGACTTTAGAGCCTATAAGATAAGCTCTAAACTTCTCCAATGCATACACAATTGCCAACAACTCCTTCTCAGTAGTAGTATAATTACTCTGAGCATCACTAAGCACCTTGCTAGCATAGTGTATGACATAAAACAAATTTTCTTTCCTCTGCCCCAGCACAGCCCCTACTGCATAGTCACTAGCATCACACATTAGCTCAAAACCAATACTCCAGTCTGGTACAGTAGTCAACTTCTCCTTTAAGCAGTCAAACACCTTTTCACACTCCTTATCGAACTTAAAAGTTGTATCCCTGTTCAACAGATTACACAAGGGTTTAGCTATCTTTGAAAAATCTTTAATGAATCGCCTATAAAACCCTGCATGGCCAAGAAAACTTCTAATTTCCTTCACATTGGTAGGTGGAGGCAGCTTCTCAATGATCTCAACCTTTGCTTTATCCACCTCTATCCCACGTTTAGAAATTTTGTGGCCTAACACAATACCTTCAGTGACCATGAAATGGCACTCCTCCCAATTCAGTACAAGATTAGTCTCCACGCATCTCCTCAATACTACATCAAGATTCTTCAAACATGAATCAAAGGTTGATCCAAAAACCAAGAATTCATCCATGAAAACCTCTATACAATTCTCCACCAAATCTGCAAAAATAGCTAGCATACACCTCGGAAAGTGGCTGGTGCATTACATAATCCAAATGGCATTTTTCTGTATGCAAAAATACCAAATGGACATGTGAAAGCTGTCTTTTCTTGATCTTGTGGATCCACTATAATTTGGTTATAGCCTGAATAGCCATCCAAAAAATAGTAGTATGTCTTCCCTTCTAACCTCTCCAACATCTGATCCATGAATGGCAAAGGAAAATGATCTTTCTTTGTAGCTTGGTTCAACTTCCTATAGTCAATGCACATTCGCCAGCAAGTAACTGTTCTTGTGGGGATCAATTCGTTCTTCTCTTTATGAATAACAGTTACTCCACTCTTCTTTGGAACCATCTGAACTGGACTCACCCAAGCACTGTCTAAAATTGGATAAATCATTCCAACTTCCAACAGCTTCTGCACCTCCTTCTTCTCTACTTCTTTCATGGCTGGATTCAACCTCCTTTGTGGTTGTGCAACTAGTTTGAAATCAGCCTCCATATGAATACGGTGCATACAATATGCTGGGCTAATTCCCTTCAAATCTGACAATTGTCATCCAATAGCTCCATGATTGAGTTTCAACATCTCAATCAACCTTCTTTCCTGCTCAACAGTTAAGGAAATGCTAAGAATCACAGGTTTCTTAGCATCTCCTTCAAGAAAATTGTATTTGAGATGAGGCGGTAGCACTTTCAGCTCTAATGTCTCCTCTTGAACAGAGTTTTCAACTGCCAGATTCTCTCCGTTTTCTGTCTTCTGTGTCAGTTCCTTAGCCTGGTCTAACTCGTTAGCCAGAGCTAATGCCTCTGTATCACCTAGTTCAAACAACTCCTCTGTTGGTTTAGTGATAACCTGCAGTAATACATCAGGACTGCTCAAATTCTTGATTTTCTTACCACACTCCTCTTCAATCATATCAATTCTGAAACAACGCTTTGTATCTTTAGGGTGCTTCATAGCCTCAAAAACATTGAAGCTCACTTCCTCATTCTCAACACATACCTTCAACTTCCCCTTATCAACATCTATGATCACTTTTGCTGTCTTCATAAAAGGTCTCCGCAAAATCAAGGGAACATCCACATCCTCCTCAGTATCCATCACAACAAAATCTACTGGAAAGAGGAACTTGTCCACTTTAACCAGCAGATCTTCAATAATTCCATATGGACGCTTAATGGATAGGTTTTCCAATTGTAGTGTCATGCGTGTAGGCCTGACCTCTACCTCTCCAATTCTTCTCAGCATAGACAACGGAATCAAATTGATACTAGCACCTAAATCTAGTAGTGCCTTACCAACGTACAGATTTCTCACTGTGATAGGCAATGTAAAACTCCCAGGATCACAAGATTTCTATGGAATGGCTTTCAGAATAATTGCGTTGCATCCTGCCTCCAATTCCACTGTCTCATCTTTTGGAAATTTCCACTTTTTGGTGAGAAGTTCCTTCAGGAACCTAGCATAAGTAGGCATCTGCTGCATTGCCTCGGTAAAAGGTATGTTAATTTGCAAGTTTTTCAAAATTTCTATGAATCGAATGAACTATCTCTCAGCCTCTCTTTTGAAGGGTGCATGAGGATAAGAAACATGTTTGAGAGGAATTCCCTCTTCAATCTTCCTCCAAATCTGCCCCTTCTCAGCCTGTTTCTTGCCACTGTCCTCTATTGATTTTTCATTTGCTTTCATGGATTCAACATCTACACTTTCCTCGACTGCCACAGTTTATGATTCAACTCTATCCTCTGATCTGTCTTCACCAGTTTCTACAACATTCTTCACTTCAACTATTTTCCTTCAATTATCAGCAACTTTTATGGTCATATCAGAACCAACTTGCTTCCCACATCGAATGGTGACAACTTTGCACTGTTCTTTCGGATTGGTCTGAGTATTGCTAAGAATTGTCCTCCCTGCTGCTCTGTCATTTGCTTAGCCAACTGTCCTACTTGAGTCTCCAAATTCCTCATAGATGCTTCTTGATTCTTCTGATGTGTTATAGTGGCCTACATAAACTTCTCAAGAGTATCCTCCAGCTTGCTTGTGCAGTCTTGCGGTGAAGGGTACTGTTGTTGCAGCTGTTGTTGGTACATAGGCTGTCTTCCTGCATTTCCAGCATCTTGCTTCCAGCCCCAATTTTGATTCATATTATTCCTCCAACTTGTAGGTGGATTACTCGGGTAATTCCCTGGATGGCCAGCTTGCCTGCCTGGAACTCCCATATATTACACTTCTTCCCCTCCTACATTCGGCTGAGGACAGTTTCCAGCCACATGAGTTCCTCCACATGCTTCACAAACTACTGGTACATTCTGATAAGTCACTGGCAGTGTAGTTTGAATAGCCTGCAACTGCTGCGGTAGCTTGGCCATCTGCTTTTTCAAGGCCTCTACTTGTTGCGTCAACAGTTTGTTCTGAGTCAATATTGCATCCTAAGTATTCAACTCTAACATTCCTTTCTTTTGCATGTTGCTTCGATCATGTTGTGCCTGATAATCTGTTGATGTAAGTGTATCAATAATCCTGTTGGCCTGCTCCACATCCACGACCATCATCGTACCTCCTGCTGCAGCGTCCAAGATCATCTTAGTCTTTGGTCTTAGCCCATTGTGGAAGATATTGAGCTGAGCAATCTCCTCAAATCCATGATTAGGACACCTCCTCAACATGGTCTTGAACTTATCCCATGTTGCACAAAAAGCTTCATCTGCCCCCTGGCAGAAATTTGAGATGTTTGACTTGGCTTTGATAAGCCGAGATAGGGGGAAAATTTTCTGCAAAAACTTCTCCTTGACCTCACTCCATCTTCTCAGACTTTGATTGGGATGAGAATTCAACCAATCTTTTGCTTTCCCTATCAGTGAGAATGGGAACAACTTCAAATATGCAGACTCCTTGTCTCGCTCTTCGATTCCCATAGTAGCCATCAACTCATAAAATGTGGATATATGAGTATGAGGGTCCTCATAATCCAATCCCATGAATTGCGTATTACTTATGAGAGTCAGATACGCTGACTGCATTACAATGCATAGTCCCCCAGAACTCTCCTTGGTGGTAGATCATTACGGCCATTAGGTTCATCCACCATGATTGCACCACAACTCTACTCCTCTACTCGATTCTTCTGCTTGCGCTTCCTCCTTTGCCTAAGTTGTCTCAGCATTTTGTTGATATTCGAATCAAAAAGCAATTGTTCTTCCTTCCCCTGATTTCTCAAACGCATCAACCACTGTACTAACAAAGAATGTAGCAGTCAAAAAAGATTAAAAATTCACAAAACAATTAATGTAAAATCCAATTTCCAAATCTTAACTGTTTCCAGGAATGGCGCCAAAAACTTGTTAACGGATTTTCAGCAAGTGTACTGAGTCCATAAGTAATACAGTAGTAAGAAAAGTATCGTATCCACAGGGAACGGGAATTGTAAATTGAATTACACGAAATTGTATTATGAACGAATAAACAATAAAATAAGGATTTAATGAATTGGAAAATTGTTATAACAAAGCAACAAATAGTAAAAATGCGAGTTTAATAATAATAAAAAGCCTTGGGATTGAATCGTAATATTCTCCTTCGCATACACTATTAACGTAATTCAATATCATCTCCTCCAATTACCAATCTACGCAAATAAAAGTCTTTTTAACCTGATTCCTCTAGCATTGAATTTCATAAACTAAATTACATAGCTTCTATCCCTAGTTTCTAGAATAACTTAATCAGCATTAAGATCAGTTGCTATAAACAGTCATTACACTATAATCCATCGCTGAACTTATACATGTAATGTATTTACGTTTAATTCCAATTTCAAAGAGTGATTTCCAGTCACAATGAGAAATCTAAAATAAATCAAGATATAATGAAACGTAAAACAAAGGTTTTTGGATTCAATGATATAAAAATATAATTAAGAGTGCATTTGAAGTGAGAAATTACATTCAATCCCAAGAGAAAGGAAGTTAGCTACGCATGGTAGCCATGAAAATACAAAAGAAAAAGAAAAGAATGGAGCTTGATGACGGCAGCCTCCAAGAGATCTCCACAAATGATAGGTGATGAGTGAGAAGTGATGATGATCCCTCCGTTTGACCCTAGCCTCCCTTTTATAACTTTCGCCCCTTGAATTACGTCAAAGTGCGGCCGTTATTTCGTAAGTCACACCTTCAGTAATGTTGACATCTTCAATTTAGGGCTTCGCTTATGATGGACTTTAAGTGAGTTTTAGCCCAGGCTGTGTCTTTAACTTAAGCGAAAAGTCACTTACGCTCTTTTTCTGCTCCTTTCCTCAATTTCGGCACCTCTATTCTCTCTCTCCCTTCAGATTTTACCTAATTCTCAACAAAAAAAATTCTTTCCACAATAAAACGTATTAAATTGCAAAATCAATAATAAAAGAAAATAAAATCAAATCTAAACCGAATTAATAACAAAATCAACCTAGTTACTAACAGAATCAATCACAAAATCTTCACAAAATCAACTAAAAATCAACACTCATCATTTCTCCTTCAACAATTGCGAAAGCCAATTGAAATATATTTCAATTCAAATCTTGACTAATTGCAGTTAACAAAGTTCCATGATATTTTCCAGTTAAAAAGGTTCCATCAACTTTGATAATGGGCTTGCAATAATTAAACCCGTCAATACAAGGTTTAAAAGCTTAGAAGACACGCTCTAATATGTGACAGGAATTGTCTTCTACACCGTTAACAACAACTGGTTGAGTGACATACTCTACAATTATTCACGGAAGACTTTCTTGTAAAGCTTGCAACCATCTTGGAAGATAATTATATGAGTCTTCCATTCACCGAATTCCATGGCAAGAGCCTTTTGCTTTGCCATCCAGGCTTTTTTATACATGACAGTATAACCATACCGATTTTTGATTTCTGCAATCAAACTTTTCACTGGGATCGAGGGATTTATCCTTACATAATTGACCACGATCGATGCAATTTGGTGTGAATCAAGGTTGACGTGTGATCTTGTGACATTATAGTTGACAGACAAATGTGAGGCACTTTAATTCGTTTGATCTCCCATTAGTCTCTAATTTTAGAGTAAGATGCTCGAAGTCGCCACTAACAACCGTTGTTATAGTCAAACACATTTAAGGACATATATATCTATCTTTGATTCGACAACCACGAATTTGTACCCTTGCTGAATGTGGAACTGTTTTATTCCAAATATTGTTGAGTCTTTGGAACTAAAACACATGTGCTCATGAAGTTCATATTCCATATTGGTTGTTGTTGTGGTGTTGGACTGATATGAATGAACCGTGTTTCTTGGTTCATCACCTTCAATATCCATGACATCAGGATCTTCATCGTCTGAGCTAGAATCAATTATCATGTCTCAGATAATTGGTTCTTCTTCAAACATTGTAGAACTACCATTATCCATGGATATTGTGATTTCAAAGTATTTGAGAGGAGATATTTTGATATGGAATGGGAGCAAGAAGATGTCACGTGAAGTGAAATGAATATGTTGGTTTCGTTCACGCATTTATGTTTAGTATATATATGTCGTGTTGAAAAAAAATTAAAAAGTACAAAAGCCCACATGGCAAGACTTTTCAAAACCCTAATTCTCTGCGTTCTTTCTTACAATGTCGTGGGTCCCGTTCGCATAATGGTAAGTTGTGGTTCACAAAAAGCCTGCTTCTACAACAATCTTGACAGAAACCTTGTCTCTCATTCACTAGTGATTGAATGAGAATATTACACATGTTTAATGTGCAGTGCCTAATGTGTAGGTTGGTTTTGATTTTTTTTTAGAAGTTTTTCTTCTTTACTGTTATGTAGAGTAATAGCTTGTGCAGAAGCGTGAAAATGAATAGTTTTTTCCTCATATATGGATTCAGTTTCGTACACTTTAATTTGGCCAAATTCAGACTTCAGTATATATTTTTTAATTCAATTTAAATGTAACTCCTTTATTTAAGTGAGGCAGGGGATTCTCCTTCTTTCACATGACTCATTCAACGACCATTCACGGTTGCAGATGGTTCACTTCTTAAGAATCTTCAAGCTTTGCAATATTTTGCAGATAAATTTCACTTCACAGTTCATTTCTTACTGGTATCTTCAAGCTTTCGAGTGTTCTGTTGTAGATTTCACTTTAAGGTTCATTTTTTAAAAGCATCTTTAATCTGTTTTTAGCACCAGTCAACAATTAGAGGTACGTCTGTGAATCATCTGTGAAGTAAAGATTTCAAAATTTTCAGAAAACGCAGTGAGTAGGTTAGTGGAAGATTTTATTATATGTGGTTAAGATGAACCTACTTGGTTGGAGATAAACGTAGACTCTCTAAACTTTTAATTTATATTCGTTTTGTTATTTTGTGAGTCACTTTGTCTTGATGGAAAGATGAAAAGGTTCAGAGAAATGGTTGTTCCTTGGAACCAAGAAAGTGGCGTTGTCTCATAATTAACTTCAAAAAATTAATCATAAATGATAATAATTATTAAAAAGGTTTTTTTATTTAATTAATATTCATTTTGTTATTTTGGTGAGATACTTTCTCTCGATGGAAAGCTGAAAAGGTGTAGATAAATGATTTCAAAGGAGTGTTCCTTGCAACCAAGAAACTGATGTTGTCTCATAATTAACTTAAAAAAATAATTAATCATAAATTGATAATAATTATTAAAAAAAAAATTCTTCATTTCATTAATATTTATGTTGTTATTTTCATGAGATGATTTCTGTTGATAGAAAGATGAAAAGGTGCAAATAAATGATTTCAAAGGAGTGTTCCTTGCACCAAGAAACTGTTTCTTGTAATCAACTTAAACAAATAATTAATCATAAATGATAATAATTATTAAAAATGTTTCGTTTATTTTATTTTTGAGTGATAATGGTACTTGATCTTTTTAAGTTTTAATTGTATTAATGAGTGACTCTGTTAATATTTAGTTTTTCAGTTTTTTTTTTAAATATCAGTTTTTTTCTTTTAATTATGTTTAGTTTTTTATGTTTCAATAATTTGTTCCACTATATTTAAAATTGTGCCACTATTTATATGTCTATGATTTTTTAATTAAAGTAATTAAAGTATAGATCTTTTCGTTTATTAAGAATTGAGTTGTTAAACTGTGACAAATTTATTTCTTTCTTAAAAAAAAAACCACACCAACAAAATTGAATTTTGTTGCTTCTAATGTCAACCTTACCCAAATTAAATTTTGCACATTAAGTTAAAATTATATTCAAATGTATTTTGTAAAAATTAAATTATTTAATTGTGTTTATAGGTTGGCTTTATTTTACTTTAATAAACATAAATATATACAAAATTTTATAGTGGGTGGTGAAAGAAAAAGCATTGAAGTTATTAACATTAGTTAATTTTATTAATTTATAATTTATGTTTTATTCCATGTAATTTAAAGTCATATCTTTTTATTTGATTTCATTATTATCATTAAATGGACCGCATTACACCAATTACTACTAGTTGCACCCATCTTTAATGTAGCACCCTTATTTACTACTTGCACCTCCTTATTAATGCATGTACCCCTTGTTTACTGCACCACTTGTTTACTAATTGCACTTCTGGTTGAGTACTACTACTCACACCCTCTTAACACATGCACCCCGTTGACTACTTTCTCTCATCTTGAGGTTTGTATAGAAATGGCATATAATCAACATCTTCCAGCTAACATGTCTCTATTGCGACTTGAACAAAAACACGTGATTAAAGCAATTTGGGAGGGTAACGAAAGATTACTTCGCCCTCGACGACATGTAATTTATTGCATGAAGCACAACGATAAATTCGATCACCGTGTAAAAAACTTAATTCATCAACCTGGATTTGGGCACTTCCTCATGCTAACCCATATAGAGATTAATCATCACTTAATCAGGTTTTTTCCTTTCAACTACCCATACTTTTATTATACATTTTAGCATAATATACTACTTACTAATGCTAATGTCATCTATTGTAAACAGTTCTTGTGGACTCCGTATCGTCGCAATAAACTAAGTCGTCTGATAACCATTCAAAATTCTCTGTAAGTCAAGCAGTAGTTCCTCTTATATGTTTTGCTACAGTGGAACTACATCAAGTTGATCAAGTGATGAGACAATTTGGGTTTTGTCAAAATATTCTAAACGACCCCTTAAATCTCGATCAGTTGCACAAGGAGGACATGAGGGGTAGAACTGATAGATATTGGCCACAATATCATGCAACATGGATACAAATGTGGAAGACTCGCCATAGCCATGTAATTCAAGGATTTTCATTCAACGGAAATGGCCACTTGCGTGATAATACCCCTTACATGCGATGGTATATCGGACATACTATCCGATACATTACCCCACCCCAACCTTCTTCTGACGATGATGTAAGTTTATTTTTCATTTGTCATATATTATTGTTTTCTCATTAATTTTAAACTAACACATTGTTTTGCATCAATATGACACACTGCAAGAGCCTCAACAACCACACCGTCACAGCTTTCACTTGGGCTCTTCCTCCGGTGTTGATCCACACCGCCACAACTTCCACTTTGGGTCTTCTTCTAGTGCTCAACAACATGGTTTTGGTCAACTAAGTGGCATGTTTGGATATATGGGCTATCACCAAAATATGTCGTCGCAACTTCCATTCCAGGTCCCCACCACTTTCACCGCTTTTACATCGCAAGAAAATATGTTTTCTGCTACATCAAACATGTTTGGGACTTCCACTATGACACCACCATCAGCATTCCGTAGATTATCACCCATGCATTATTATCGACCAACCATGCCTCTTGAAGGGTTTGATAATCCATCTCACGATAATCCACCACCACCACCACCTCCTCCAACCGAACCTAAGCCACAGCGACCTCGAAGGCAAAAAAGAAGACCCCCATGTGGCACATCATCACGTAAATAGTTTTTTTTCATCTATGTAACTAAAACAATCATATTTATGTCAATTATTATTTTGTTTATTTTATATTTCACTACAAGAAAAATCTTGTTTAGAGACCAATTTTTAGCTACCAAATGAAATAGTTAGTAATTGTGACCAAAATAGTCACCAAATTAGATTTTGGTTACTAAATAACTACAAAATAGAAGTAATGATTGAATTTAGTGACCAATTAAGTGAAATAATTAGTATCTAACATTAGCTACCAAGGTTTTAGTGACCTATACCATTAGATTCTAAATTAGTCTCTAACTTACTTAGATACCAATTTAGAATATAATGACATAGGTCATTAAAAATTTGGTATCTAATGTTAGATATCAATTATTTGACTTAATTGGTCACTAAATTCAATCATTACTTCTATTTTATAGTTATTTAGCAACCAAAATTTAATTTGGTGACTATTTTGATCACAATTAGCAAC